>Ga0228710_1010227_pt1 | contig 12639 bp, 13 predicted proteins | sample MedpolnodulmetaG_FD_177995 | JGI IMG/M metagenome (GOLD analysis project Ga0228710, IMG submission 177995) | Root nodule microbial communities from Medicago polymorpha collected in Santa Monica, California, United States - pink nodules | ecosystem: Host-associated > Plants > Roots > Nodule...
GCAGAGGCATGCGCAGAGTTAGTGGTTGTACACTTCGTACACTGTACTTTGTCAACTCTGTTAAGCTTCTGGTGAAGTGGCTTCTGATGAGATGCTTCTGATAATCTTGCTTCTGATGATCTTGCTTATGATGACCTTGCTTCTGATGACGTGTCTTCAGGAGCGCTTTCTTCAGACGCTTTAAGCTTCAATATAAATTCCTTTGCTCTTTGACTTGTTTAATTAGAACCTCTATGAATAGTACTTTGATTAGGATCTTGTACACTTGAACAAATGTTTAGCATATCCAATTGATAATTTTAATACATTGTTATCATCAAAACTTAAGAGGTGATTTTGCGAATCACCCTTTGTTCCAACAGCATACACATGCTTGATAGATGGTATATACTCCCTCCGGTCTCAAATGTAAGAAACAAAAAAAAAATGCACACATATTAAGAAAGTGGATTGACCACATTTAAGTCATTATAAAAAGTGATATTTTTCTAATTTTACCCTTGTCTTGAAGTAGTAAAGACATTACTGAGGTGAGTTTAATGAGGGTAAACTTGAAATTGTGGCATTTAATAGGTTCATTTTACTATACTTTTTCTTATATTTGAGACCACCAATTTTATTTTTTTGTTTCTTACATTTGAGACCGGAGGGAGTATATATTTTTTTGGTCAACCTTATATTAGATGTATATCATGAAATGAATTCACGTTAATGGAGATTCATTTTTAAAATTCTTAAATAGTTTTATATATTTGTTTGTCACATCCATTCATTTCAAGTAGTTTTAAATTTAAGGGAGATTTTTGCATGTAAATTTTAAGGTTAATAGTGCTTTTTTCGCAGTAAAATTTGTATTTTCGGTTTACCCTCTAAGAAATTTTTGGTTTGAAATGTCTTTGTAATTTTTTTTCCCGAATAACCCCCTAATAGGCCATTTAAAAACAGAAATTATGGAGAAAAAAAAAATCTGAAAATGGTATATTGGGGGTGTATTCCGGGGAAAAAAAATTACAAGAACCAATTCCAGCCTGAAAATTTCTTAGGGGGTAAACCGGAAATGACTTATTTTACAGTGGAAAAGCACTATAAACCTTAAATTTTAAATTTGAAAGAGTATTTGCTACATAAGTTTTAAATTTGAAGGGGGTATTTGCATATAAATGTTAAATTTGAAGGGTGTATTTGCCTATTTTTATAATCACACAGATTTCGTCAACAAAACGACACAGTTTTTAAAAAGGAAAAAAAGCAACAAAAAAAAGTCAATTATCCTATGTGACGTGACATAATGTTCAGTCCACACGGAGGTGTCACATGTATAGTTAACTGCCACATCATAGGGTTTAACAACCAAAACAAACAGAGGGGGTAATTGACTAACGTTTGACAATTTCAAAAGGGTTTTTAAAGTTTGTTAAAAGTCAGGAGATTTTTGACGAAAGTTGCAATTTTGATGAGATTTTTGCTTATTCACTCATTGAAGAACTATTTTAATATCGGAGACTATGACCGATAATAAGGTGTACATAATCAATGACTATTTTAATATCGGGGATTATCACCGACAATAAGGTGTACATATATGTATTATAATACCCCAATTTTTTTTATGAAAAATGTTAACTAGTGCCCCGAGACACAAGTGAAGGAGACTAATATAGAAGTTTTGCATTGGAAAATAATGAAAGGTGGGATGTTCCACTTTATGAAAGGCAAACAGTTATTGTTTTTAATAGAACGTTTTTATTTTTAACTTTCTTAACCGGTGGACTTGGCACGGGTTAACCTGACCCTTTTTTATTTTGTTTTTAGGAATACCCCAATTTTTTGATTTGTATGTACTTTGGAAAGCATAAACCCCTAAAACGTTTAAACCCTTCACCACTCCGCCGCTGTTTCCTTTCATTCCACAATCACCAAAACCTCTTCGATCAGAGAAATCACTCCATCGAAAAAAATGGAAGAAGAGCACGCAGATTCCTTCAACGACGCATCCGACCTCTGCCAACAGCTCATGGACCGTTACGCCAAATCCCCCGCCCCGCACCATCGCCACCTCCTCGCCGCTGCGGCCGCTCTCCGCTCCAATCTCTCCTCCGAATCCCTCCCTCTCACACCTCCCGCCTACTTCGCTGCCGCGATATCCACTGCCTCGTCGTCGGAGTCTCTAGACTCCGTATCGCTGTCCTCGCTTGCCTCGTTTATGGCAATCGCGCTTCCGCTTGTGCCGACTGGGGCTATCTCTACGGAGAAGGCGAGGGAGGCGGCGGAGATTGTGGGGATGTTGTTGGTGAGGGAAGGGGGGGAGGGTTTGGGTGTTTCTAGCTTGAGAGCTGCGGTGAAGTGTGTTGGGGTTTTGCTAGGGTTTTGTGATTTGGAGGATTGGGATTCTGTTAAATTAGGGTTTCAAACTTTGCTTAAATTCTCCATTGATAAACGCCCTAAGGTAGTAACAATCTTCGTTTTTTGTTATCTATGTTTAGTTTATTATTTATTATGCATTGGCTGGTGCATGAATTCCTAATTAATTGTTAGTTTTATCTTGCAAAACTATAATCATTGTGCATTTAACATTGGTTTTGCCTATAAAGCAAATACACAAACACTACATGACACGGATACTAACACATCCACACTGATAAAATTTTGAGAAAATAACATAATTTAGTGTGATCAAATATGTTGGAGTTGGACACCGGTACACCCTTCGATTAGAAGTGTTTGTGCTACAGAGGTTCATGCCACTATTATCCCGAATTTAGCTTCAATACTCTTAGCTACTATAGGTCGTGGTCTGTGCAAAAGACTCAGAATAGTTTAGGCAAAAATCATCAGTTGAGAAAAGGTGGAATGTAATGCAGTTGGTGATACTTTAAGTTTTTGGTACTGTTTTAGTAGAAAACAGTACTGACAATGCATTTTATTGTATTGAAGTATTATTTTTTCTTTCAATTGTTATGATGATATTGTAAGATGTGTTGGTATAGAAGTTTAAACAATAGAAGTAAAATTAAGAGAGTCTAAATTATTTGTGAAGTGTTCGATACTTTATGAACATGGCTAGTATCCTGAAGTGTTCATGCCACTTAATTGGTTGGTTGTTGTTTATTTGTTTAGGTTCGAAGATGTGCTCTAGAGTCTCTCGAGAAGTTTTTTAGGTCTCTTAAATCTTCCACTGTTATCAAGGAAGCTAGCAAGTTAGTTTTGTCTGAGCTAAAGAGGTGCATTGATTTGACAATGAAAGTAACTGCTTCGAGGACTGTTGATGAATGTAAAGATAACGGGACTTCGAAACCCGAGCACCAGGAAGTCCTACATGTACTAAATGTAGTTAATCTGGTTGCTCCTAATCTTTATCCTAAAGTTGTTCCTAAAGTTCTTTCAGAAGTGCATAAATTATTTGGTTCTCAAGTCTCGGCACTTACAAGGCATGTCCTTAAAACCGTAGAAGCTATTTTTGAAACTTCAAGAATCCGAAATATAGTCCTAGAGATAGAGAACATTGTAGTTTCTCTTGCTTCTTATGTATCTTTGGGTGATAAGAACCCACTGGATACTGTGATTTTTGCAGCAACCATATTAAGACTTGCAATGGACTTACTTTATACTGGACAACCAAGCTTGTGGGTCAAGAACCTTCCTCTAGTTTGTCAACCAATGATGGGTATGTATGATGCTTCTATGTTTATCCCTTATAGAAATCATTTAATTGTGATTAATCTGATTTAGGTTTTTAATTCAGATTATTTTATTTCACCTCATTGTGTTTAGGAAATTCTTCTGATTATCTTTTAGGACAAAAAAAAGGAGTTGTGTTTAACAATTAATCATGTCAATGCATCATTAATTAAATTAGAAATCAAAATCTATTGAATATTGATAGTTCCTCTATAAAACATTTTCCATGTGCTTGTCATGCATTGGTTGGTGGTTTCCCCCCTTGGATACCTACTGCAGCCTGTACGGACTTTTTATGGCATGTTGTGTCTTGTTCCAAGCATAAAATTTCCATACCATGAATACACAATAATATCTAAATAACTTGCTATTGATTAATGCTAAAATCTCAAGTGTTGCTGATAATTTTACTGCGGAGACTTTGTAGTAAAAGCAATCTTTCATGTACATTTTTAAGTATTGCTACTTTCTCTTGCCTTATATTACGTTTTTAGTATTACTAATCTTCTGATTCAATCTGCAAATGTTGGACTTAGGGCTTCTAACTTTTGAGGGAAACACTGCATCGCGGGCATCAAGTATCTTGAATGATGTGCTCAAGCATCGTATTGGTTCCCAAAGCTTATTAATTAGTACAGATCAAACAGTTCATGATGATAGTCAGCTAAGTTTGGAAGGTGATGCTATAAAATCAACATGTGCAGTTTTTGAGAACACCCTCTCTGCTACTGATGGGCTCCCAAATGAGCATCTTTTGTCAGTCATATCTGTTTTGTTTCATGAGCTTGGTATGGAACTGTCTTCTACTATATTTGCACTGTAGATGATATATTATTTTTTAAATTCTTTGGTCTATCTTATTGGTCTTAGTTATCGATTGTTAGATACTCGATGGCATAATTTTGTTAAGCATGTTACTTTATTCTTTACAGATACTTTGGGATATGGTTATGTTTATGGTCTCACTTTGATGTTCTGCTGTGCAGGTTTTAGAAGTGTTGATATTTTAATTTCAAACCTCTTAGGCTCACTGTTTTCTTTTAGTTTCTTTATGTAGCGGGATATCTTGTCCGCTGACTTCATTATACTTTCCTTCTTTTCTCTTTTATTAATCATTAACGTTTTTGTCAAAAAAAATAAAAAAACTGGATAATCTCTTTCTATCTCTTGCTCTTTTTTATTTTGTAAGGAGCAAATATGTTGTCTGTTATTGCACTTCTCTATCAATACTAAAGTGATAAGCATATAACCACTTGGGGAACCTCCATTATAAGCAAGCTATCAAGGAGGAAGAGCTAAGTCACTTAAATACTCCATCGAGTATCCCATAACCATACCACTCGATGTGGGACTTGGGTATCCCATAATACCAAAGTTCCCTATCATAGCACCGCCCATTAGAGCCGATGTCCCGGCGGATTGCACCCTACGCCACTTTACATGGCCTGCCCCTTCGTAGGGTAGTCCTTTCCGAGCCATCGACAACCTGGCTTTGATACCAATTGATAAGTATATAAGCACTTGGAGAACCCTCCCTTGGAGCTAGCTCTCAAGGGAGAAGTACCAAGCCACTTAAATACTCCATCAAGCATCCCATATTTCTTATTGTGGGACTTGGGCATCCCATAATACCATAGTTTTCTATTTTACAGTTTCTTGTGTAAAAGAAATTTGTAATCAAACTATATTTCATCCCAATCTTATTCTTATTAATCTTTGTTGGTTGCAGGAGCATTCTCATTTGTATCTATGAGGAATATTGTGCTTAAACTTGCTGACCTGATGATTCAGACTTCCGATAGCAAGGCTAATAATGAGCATGTAAGTACTGGTGAAAAATATTTTGGATGTATTGGATGTTTCCACATTGATCTAGATGTTTGGTAGGTTAATCTCAATACCTTAATTAATCATGTTATGTATTTCTTCATTATGTGTTGTTTCTCACTCATTTTAGAATTATGGGTAGTTCATTTTAGGAAGTTAGTATATTGAACATAATTGTCTTTCTCATGTTTTGGGCAATCCTTACATCTTGAGCTAACTTTTTAGGTTGAATTAGATCAGGCGATCAGCCCAAATTCCAAGTCTTAGAATGTGATGGAACGAAACATAAGAATAACTTTTTAGGTTGAATTAGATAAGCCCAAATTCCGAGTCTTAGAATGTGATGGAACGAAACATAAGAAATGAGGATAAAAAATATAATTGAACTACCCATGAGCATGAGGATAAAAAATGGTACCTTTTGGTTCCATCAAATGTGTGGAATCAACAAGAATAGAATAGAACAAAATCTTGTACTAAAAAAGAAGAGTAGAACAAAATTGTTCCATTCTGTTCTATCTGTGCATCAAACACTACCATAAGCGTATTCAAAATCCAAGTTCATTCATGGCTCAACTTTGGTAACTCTACATTGGTATAATGACTAGTTTCACTTTATATTTTCCAAAACCTTGATTAATATTGTATAGACTACTACAACAACAGCAACCAAACTTTATCCCACTAAGTGGGATCGGCTGCATGTATCAAACGACACCATGATATTCTATTGTATATCATATCTCTATCCAGTTCATTAACTTCTAGATCTTTCTTAATTAATAGTTTCTCTTATAGTTTTTCTAGGTCTTCCTCTGCCTGTAGTTTCTCTTATTGTAGATTACTGGTAGAAAGATTTGAAAAACAATCTGCTATTTAATATTCTGTCATAAATATGTTTTCATATTAGTTTTCATATTTCATATTTCATTTTTTTCCATGATTTGCTACCAATTTTAATTAGAATTAAGAGTTTAGTATTAGTATAAATAAAGACTAGTGCCCTGAAAAAAGTTTCTTGTATTAGTATAAATATGATTTAGGGCAACCCAGTGCACTAAAGCTCCCGCATACGCAGGGTCCGGGAAGGGGTCCCACCATTTGGTGTATTGTACGCAGCCTTACCCTGTTTTTACACAAGAGGCTGTTTCCAGGACTTGAACCCGTGACCTTCCAGTCACATGACAACAACTTTACCAGTTGCACCAGGGTTACCCCTCGGTATGAATATGATTTGCTACCATATTTTTTCCATGACATCCAACATATCAATATAATTTTTTTATTATGTATTATATTCGCTTCATCTATATTTAAAGGCAAAGTCGACTGGGTGTGTTGGAAGGGTGCGGCACACATTTTGATGCAGCATTTTGTGAGTCATGAAAAGTTTTCTCATTGGGTTAGATGCCTGTTGAAAGGCCTTGGGAATTGGGATACCAACACAAACCCAACATAAAACCCTACAATTTCAACATGGTATGAGAGTGCCACCCGCCACAACTTTTGCTGTCTTTATTATGTTGTTGAGTTCCTTAAAATCTGGAACTCTATGAAAACGTCATTACCTCCATGATTTTTCCTTCTCATTGGCCATTAGTCTGACCCTAGTTTTTTGTCCCCTCTTTTATCCTAATTGTAATTGCTTTTTGGCCTTGGTTTTTGTCCTAGTTGCAGTTTAGTCTTGACTTATGTCTGATGTTATTTGGTCTTGACTTTTGTCTCAGATGTGGTTTGTGGTTTGGTCTTGAATTTTGTCCCAGTTACTATTATTTATGTTTTGGTACAAAATAAACTAACGCTACTTTACTGATTACTCTTTCATCTAGTTTTCAATGTTATGTCCCAGTTACTATTATAGTATTATTTATGTTTTGGTAGAAAATAAACTAAAGCTGCTTTACTGATTACTCTTTCATCTGGTTTTCAATGTTATGCAGCTTCAGAAATGCATTGGGTCTGCCGTTTTTGCTATGGGACCAGAGAAATTTCTCATACTTGTACCTATCTCTCTTGATGAACACAGCTATACTTATTCAAATATTTGGCTAGTACCGATCTTGAAGCAGTACATTACTGGAGCATCACTTGCTTTCTACATGGAGCATATCGTGCCTCTTGCAAAGTCCTTTAAGAAGGCTAGTCGTAAAGGTATATGTCAACTTCTTGAACATCTATATCCATTGATAACATAACATGTTTTTCCTGTTATAATGTTCCTCTGCTGCACTGCGCTACTTTGAGCATGGTGTTGTATTTTTGAAACCCTTTTCCTGGAGGTAACCAGTAGGTTTTTTTTGCCAATGGCTACCCCTCTACCTTGACAGTTCTATTGTGATAGATAAGTATTGGAGAACATACGTAGGTGCAAACATATTCAAGCAGGTTGAATAAAATATTACAATCTTTTGGAGCCTTGAGATATCTCGACCCTAGTGTGAGACACAATCTGTAGGATCATGTAGGATTTCAGTTCTTGCACATTGGATGAAAAGAAATGATTTTTGGTGATCTTTGGCGTCAATTGGTTTGGGTTTTGTGACCTGGTCGCTACATAACCTATTTTCTTCGGTGAAAATGGAAAACCTTAGCCCAATTTTGAGCATCCATTACCCACACACATTTTTGCATGTTGTCTGCCCTCTCATTAGCACATTTCTCTTGATTCTAAGCCTCTCACCCGTGCACATTTCCTATTTGTTAAAAACCTGGTTTGTTATATCTGCTTATTTGGAGTTGCTAAGCTGTACTTGTTACTGCTTTATCGGAAGCTAATATTTTATGACTTATGAGATGTGTATGACCTTTTGGATTTTGACTTTCACTTTGCTTAAGTGTTTGTATTGAAAGGTTTTTTGATGTTATTTTATTATTTGCATATATTTGACTATCTATCTCTACAATATTGAGCTTACCTTTATGAAAGATAATAATCTTGCAACTGATGAGTATTGCATTAGATGAAACAAGATTAGGAATTGAAGTATTACAGAGAATGCTGGGGTAACACTTATTGTGGGAAACCCACAAAAGCAGCAGTAGGGATAGTATTTGATGGGGGGATTGTTCAATAGTTAGAGTTAGAGTTGGAGGGTGCACTACAAAGGAAAATACAAGGCTTTGTTTGTCAACTCTTTTATGATAGCAACTAACAGAATTGACTAGTGGGTGATGGATTAAGAGAGTACATATCACTCCACAATACTGTCACAAGGACATTTTTTTCTTCCCTTGGGCTCTTCTGTTGTCTCGTGTTTAGCCACTGGTGTTGTTTCATGTTTGTGCAAACCTCGTCACTCCACTCCTAACTAATTCCAACTTCCTCATCGTGATGAGAATTAATGAGTGGTCGTAGATCAAGCCAAGAAGAAATTTCCCTATTCCTCTCTTGGCAGCTTTCTAATGTTTTGTACAGAATACAAATTGTAGATATGTGTGAATGGTTGTCGGTTGTCTATAAAACTACACCTTGTTTCTATTTATAATAGAAGTAGAATCAATTACAATTAATGTTAGTTAAACATAAGTGATATGACAATTTAGCAAATCATATAGTTTTCATATCAATTATGTTGAATTAGCATTAATTGTAATTGATTCTAGCATTAATTGAAATTGATTTTATCTCTATTATAAATACAAACAAGGTGTGCTCCGTTTAGACGCAAACACATATCGTCTTCTCTACAGATTGTAGATGTGTGAATGGTTGTGCCTATACAAGCACACCTTGTTTGTATTTATAATTTATAAAAGAAGTAGACTCAATTACAATTAATGCTATAATCAATTACAATAATTAAACATGATTGATATAACAATTTAGCAAATCCTGTAGTTTCCATATCAATTATGTTTAATTAGCATTAATTGTAATTGATTTTATCATTAATTGAAATTGATTCTATTTCTGTTATAAATACAAACAAGGTTTGCTCTGTTTAGACACACATATCCACTCCATTGTCTCAGAGTAGGTTATGATTATGTGACCTGTTTTTGTGCTTCACATAGGTCTACAATCTTTACATCTTCCAACATCTAATCCAGATGATATGCGGTATATCGATTCCAAAAGACTCTTTTCTAATGGAATGAGAATTTGCCTTAGAAAATTTAAACATTAGTAACAACGTTTTGCTCTTCAAGAGGTAGTTCCATTCTCAGTAACTTGCACATCATTTTCTCTCCAATCTCATCATCAAATTTGTCCAAGAGCTCAAACTCAAACATTTTTATCCCGGTGGTCATATACTCTAAATGTTCAATACTCCATGATAAACATAGTCCCACTTAAACAATTGACCAAGAAATTAACAAATGTCCTCACCTTTCTGTCTGCCCATGCACTGGAAATGTTGGAGCATCCATATATTCAGCCTGCTTTATCTCTTGCCCTTTTAACATTTGCTTTGTGAGCTCTAGTTCCTTTTTCTAACTAGGGAACTTATGGTAACTTGGAGGCTTCAACTGGGGACCATAATTTCCAATAGTTTCAACCATCAACTTTAAGTTTTTAGAGAGCACAACAATATATTAAATGGTTAAAGCCCTTGCATCTTTCACACAAAAATCTTTTATAGATGCTTGCCTTCTTTAAGACATTGTCTCTTCTATTTTAGGATATTTCTGGATTTCTAAACATAAACACATCCAGGGCCTTTGACGTTACTTTTAGTAGCACCAGTTGCAGGTCTTTTTCCTGGTTGGACATTTGAAATTTCTGGCACAATAGCATCCTCCTTCCCTAGTCTATATTCATCTCATTCTCACTCAATGAATTCCATTCCTGAGCCATATCTAGGTTGTTATTGGCACGTCTGACCTTTGCAACCAAACCAGTTGAGGAAGCAGGACGCTAGAAAGTTGTTGCTTGAGATGATGCCATCATTGAGTAGAAACCGAGGCAAAAAATGTCGAGAATGGAGGCTAGAAGAACAACAGAGAAACTGAGTAGAAACAGAACTGAGAAGAGCACAGAACTTGGCTGTAACTGTCACTCCAGCCTTTGCTGTCTCCCGAAATAGAAGTCGCCGAAGCTAAAAATGAAGAGGGTTGGAGAGCAGCTGGGTCTCGCAGAAACGCAAAGAACAGAGGCTGGGTCTTAGTGAATGAGAATGGGAAGAGGGTAGTAGGGCTACATAAAATTATAAATGGAAATGTAATCGTAGAATATTTCTAATTAACTTTTGATCTGAAAACTGTTTTTCATTGATTGATCAAAAACTATTACAACCAAGCATTTATAGTAGCTTGGTGAGTTACCTGCTATAGCAGGTTGCTATATGGATGACTGACACTTGTCAGTCACTTAACAGCTGTCAATAGCTGTTAAGTGCCCGCTGTGTACAGCTGGCATACTCTAACTAGCTAGCTCTAAGACTAATTAACTGTAACTAAACTAAGTCTGAGCTCCTTCTGTATAGGAAATGACAAGAAAGTTCCTAAAAATATATTTTGAACAAATATAACTGAGGGTAAAATAGGTATTTCAAACCCTAACTCCTTTAGCTGCTGCAACAAGCTGTTTTCGCTGCAATTTGTGGCTGCAAAAATTTGTTAAGAGAAAAATTAAACACACCAGCGTATATTGTCGCATCACTTTCCAATTGTGCTTCGCGATACTGAGTTTTCCCGCAATTGCAGTGCTATTTGGAATATAGTTCAAAACAATAAATGATCTTTTTTTTTTTTTGATAAATCTAAATAAATAATCTATTTCCATTTTGTGTGGCGGAAACATAGTAAAAGGAAATTAAATTTTGACAAATAGTCATTTTGGGATATTAGTATATTACAATGTTGAGAGAAATGTAGTGTCTCAAAGTTGTCAATTTTGTTCCACTCTCACTTCAAATATTTTTTCGTTAAGCTTTTGGGCATGCAATTTTTCTTTATGACAATAATTAATTTAGTCAAATTCTTGAGCTAAATTGTTCTGGTTTCTTTCCAGTCAAAAAGTCAAAGGTCAGTCAAGATCTGCTGGTTCATGCCCAAGAATTATGGGGATTACTTCCCAGCTTTTGTCGTCATGCAACTGATACATACAAAAGTTTTGCTCGTCTAAGTGATGTGCTGACTACTTTTCTTAAAAAGAACCTCTCCATGCATGAAAATGTTTCCACGGCACTACAGGTCAGATTTTCATACTGATGATTAACTCTGTACTTCTCGTGGCTTTATTTGTTTGTTTTTTCAATTGGCTTCCATGTAAATGATCTTGAATTTTATGTAGATTCTTGTGAACGAGAATAAAGCTGCACTTAGCCCTAAAAAGGAGGAGGCAGAATGTGATGCAGAACAGGATTCTTCATTAGAATTCAGCATGCTACCTGCTTATTCAAAGAAAGCTGCCACCAGAAATATGAAGGCCTTGGAATCTTATTCGAGTCAATTGCTTCATATTTTATCAGATTTATTTATAAGTTCACCTCCTCGAACACGCATTTCATTAAAGGTTTCACATTTTTAAATTATTTTACCGATAATCCCCTGTATATTGATATTTGATATCATTCTCTTGTGCTCTTGTCCTGAAAATTACTTTTTTTTGTTACTCAAGTATTTAAATTGCACTCTTTTGTGTCATTTAATACAATTTTGGAGAATTTCTAGGCCGAACATTGCTCTGTTACTATAACATTGCCTCTGGCTTTTCTTGCCCACTAATACAACGATTTAAGTAATTTGAATTTTTTTGCCTTTCTTTTATAGGGTGCAATCAGCTGCCTAGCTTCGATAACTAATTTTTCTGTAACCAAAGAAGTTTTTATGTCTCTGCTCAAGAGGTTTGAGCTTGTAGATTGTGAAGGTGAAGGTGAAGTATTGACTAGTAACAGCAGTGTGTTGGACATTGAGCCAAGTGATGAGACGGGATGTTCTCAAAGGTGAACCTAGTAACTAATTTCAGATTTATAATGACAATTCATTGTTTCAGTTTCTCTTCATTCAATTTCTCTTCATTCAATTTCTCTCCTTGATAGACTTGTAATATCCACGCTTAACCCTAAGGGTCCGTTTGATGGTCAGGATAGGGAGACAGGATATGATACATTAATCATATCCTGCTGAAATCTCATGTTTGATGCACCAAAGGGATAGGATAAAATAAACCATTTTCCTATCCTATCCTGA
>Ga0228710_1010229_pt1 | contig 12637 bp, 6 predicted proteins | sample MedpolnodulmetaG_FD_177995 | JGI IMG/M metagenome (GOLD analysis project Ga0228710, IMG submission 177995) | Root nodule microbial communities from Medicago polymorpha collected in Santa Monica, California, United States - pink nodules | ecosystem: Host-associated > Plants > Roots > Nodule...
AGGTTGAATGTAAAAAAAAAAAAAAAGCTTATCAAAGTTTATTTTCAAAATGTTGTACTCCATCTGTTTCAAAATAAGTGTCGTTTTAATAAAAAAAAATATTTCAAAATGAATGTCGCTTTCAGTTTTCAATGCAATAATAACTTTTTCTTTTCAATTGTACCCTTAAATTAATACTGTATACGCTACTTTTAAAATATTGTTTTTTCTTTAATGAAAAACAAACTAATAGTTAATTAGAATAATTTGGTAAAATAACATCTCTCTTTCTTTTAATTAATGCATTTCTTAATATTAATTTGTTCGATTTTGAGAAATGTTGAATATTTAATTGATTCACCACTCAAATGGGTTCTATCTTCAATGAAACTCAGTCTTGATATCAATATTAGCCTTGGTTTTATGAAGATATTGATCTTGAGCATTTCCAACATTGAGAAATCCATTCCCTTTGATTCTCACCAATCCATGCTTCACCAACCTTGCTTGCATGCACATAAAATCAAGAAAATAAAATTTATTAAGAAAAAAGGGAGTGAATCGACTAACATGTTTACCAGGAGTGTTAAGTGGATCAATTCACATTGGTAATGAGTTTTTCCTTAGAAAAGTGAATCGATTCACATGTTTTCTTGGAATAGTTTGTAAATCAATTCACACCAGTAATAAAACATCACAAATATTTAAAGAATCAATGCACAAGTGAATTGCTTAACATCACAAATATTTAAAGAATCATGCAAAAATGAGATTTCTAAGATATTAATGATGCAATTCTTTGAGGGAAATTAGTTTCATTAATTCTAAACATAGTTTTGACATTTAATCAAAAGAAAACTTTGTCCTTATGCAGTTACACACTCCCCCACCTTTTTCTCTTTTTTTATATATTTTTTTTATAAATTAAATCAAATTTTGTTGACACCCTTTGTACACTTTGACCCTTTTCCTTGTGTTCATAGATATTTATAAAGGGGGTAGTGACATATAGCCTAGAAAAAAATCTACACAAAAGTATAGGTCAACCCGAATGGGTCATACAATTATTTAAAACAACACAAGTAGATCCAACCTCTAGTTAATTCTAATCAGAGCTCTACAATGCAGTGAATAAATCGACTGCCAACACGTATCGATTCACCTACCAACTCACTACAACAACAACAGAAAACAATAATACATATTTCACGTCAAACATTCTCGTACTAGAATATCACATCAATCTGAATTCAAACAATCACTACTACAAAAATGAGCTTATATAGTGCTTTTTTTGGCTTTAGATAGTGCTTTTGAAGCGCTATTGTAAATGGCGCTGGTAAAGGTAATATAGTGCTTTTTCTGTATAAAGCGCTAGCTAAAGCAGGGTTTATATAGCGCTTTATTTCAAAAAGCGCTAGCAAAGGTTCTCCTTAGATAGCGCTTTCAGAAATAAACGCCATCTAAGACAGGTTTAAAAACAGCGTTTTTGTTTCACGATGAATGTATTGTGAGAGTGATGACTGAATAGAAGCAGAGAGGCAGTTTTCGTAGAATGAGAATCGCGATGTTACAAAGTTTTTGAGGAAATAATTTTAAAAAAAGATTTTAGTTGAATTTTACTATTTTTTTGGAGGATCAAACAAAATAGCTCTTTTAGTTTTTTTTAAAGGAAAATAGCTCTTTTAGTTAATTATAGCATTTTTTAAAATATAAAATAAAATAATAAAATAAATTGTTCAATTAGGGATCGAACATGCGACCTGATAGTTATGTATAGCATTTTATAAAATAAAATAAAACCAAAACACAATACTGCAGGGATCGAACCAGAGACCTGAAGTTGACAACAAACATACCTTACCACTAGGCTAGAAGAAATCAATTGTTAGATAGCGCTTTTCATCAAATCTAAACGCTATCTTTGTCAAACCTACGCTAGCGCTTTTAAAGCGCTATTTAAGATTGAGCCATAAACAGCGCTTCCTATAATAAGCGCTATTGTGAAATAATCCAGAATTTTTAATTTTTTTTTTTAATGAGCCTTTGTTGGCGTTTTTTCAAATAACACGCTATATAGAGTTAGTATCAAAGATAGTGCTTTTTATAAGAAGTTCTATCTAAGACCTCTGTATTTCTATATATAGCACTTTAGTGTTAAAAGCGCTATTTAAGGGGCGCTATTTTTTCTATATTTGTAGTAGTGAATATTGAGACAAATATTAAAACGGCACCGACAATTAAACATGTAGATCCCAACATACGTGGAAATAATAAGATAATCAAAGGTAGGAACAAGTAATAGACACCGTAATCAAGAACAAAAACAAGACGCACGATGATGCCAATCAGAAAGCAGCCACACCATAATTATAAGAGAACTAGTGGTGAAAGCTAGTAACTGAATTCATGAACTAAAATTGAATCTAAACAGCGAACAAGCTGAACCAAATATAGGAAAATCATAACCTAAAATAAAGCTAGAATAAAAACAAATGAAATCAAGTGGTCGACGTCGTTACGAGGGATGAGGTAGGGAAGCTGGCATGTCCACTAGAACTTGCTTTCATTAGAATCTGATCCATCATATTTTGTTTCGATCTGAAGTTCTGGACTTTTTTCTATTAGAGTCTTCAAGACTTGATACATCCTCTAATCAGAGCTTTGATCTTTGTTGTCTGATGGTAAAACTCAGCAAGTGCACTAAATCATACTCAAGTAATAAAGTAGTAAGTTATTACCTCCACAAAGATTTTCGTTCAACTCCGTAATTAGAGGAATTTATTTGAATGTAAATAGAAAAGGAGATTAAAAGTGGTTGCAGGGTTTTATTTGACCATTTTTTTTAATTCCATTTATTTTCAAAAAGACACTTGCATGTTAATTTTTCAGAACAGTGGTCAATAATAATTATGAATGAAGGATCAAATTACTTTATAAAAGTTTTACTACCTCCGTCCCTAATTATAGGGTCCTTTTGAAAAAATAATGGGAATTAAAAAAATTAAAAGTGATAATAAATTTGTATGTAATTACTATTGTTTTTACAAATTTGTCATTTATGAGAGAGGGTTAGGGTATGTTTTCAATGTAGTATTTAATGATGATTGAAGAAAAAGACATAAAATAAATAGGGGTATGTTTGTAAAGAATTAATTAATGTACTTGAAAATAGCAAATGACTTTTATAAAAAGAGACAAAAAAATTTCTCAAAAGAGTCCTATAATTAGGAACGTAGGTAGTAATTTTTTTACGAGAGGTAGATAAATCATGTACAAACACAATGCAACAGTAACCATCTCAACACTCCAAACCAATAATTCCAGAAAATCATGCACTGAAACCGATTCACACATATTTCTTTTCTAAAAATTTCTAACTTAAACACAACAAATTTCAAACCATCAAGAATTTAAGATATTCGACGTCAAATATGCCACATCAATCTTAATAGAAGGTCTAATATGAACTATTCATTCATGCCAACTCAATTTTGTACAAGTCATGTTAAAATTAATTTTTTAATACCTAGATGGACATTAAGAATTCTAATGTTCTAATCATGTTTATTTCCCTCTCGATTTTCAGATCGCACACATGGTATATATGAAAAACAACATATTCAACATAAAAGAAATACCAAATCAACAAGCAAATTCATGTTTAGAGAAATGTCCTTCTAAATACCTTTTTGTAGAGTTTTTTTTAACGATAAATTTATCATCCCACTTAAAAAGGTATACACAAATTTAGCTCTCACAACATTGTTGATGTAGAACCAAAATGAGTTTTATAACAATGTCTTTAAGGTTTTCATAATATTAATGTATGAAAGGAAAACTTGGTACTCTACTGTACGCTCAAGTGTTAAAGACTATATAATTAAATTTTGAATTCAAGTTCAAGTTTAGCACACAAAGGAAAGCATTTTGCTATTCAAGAAAAGCATTGGGAACTTCTGACGACTTAAAATATGATATGAAGAAAGGTCAATTCAAAGTCAACTTGTTGATCAGAAGATGTCATGAAGAGACTGATGAAAACAAACTTTGATGGATTTATCCTCTAAAGGAAACAAGTTATGATGGAAGGTCGCTTTCAACCTTTGAGAGTATAGTTTCTCCTTTTCTGACCATATGTAGAAACAAACAAAGAAATTCAAGAACAAAGAGAATGCAAAAGATCATTCCAAAAGAAGCAAAGGATTTCTCTAGTCTTATTCAATGACATTTATCTAATTTAGGAAGAAAAAAAATCAAATCTGATCAAGCTTCTCAAGGACAAATTTGATGAGTTGAAAATCTTCAAACAATGGCTCTATTATTACTCTTCTATTTGAGGATTTGAGCAACTTGAAAAAAATAGAGACTTCGCATAATTTACAAGAGCCAAAACTCTATCAAATTCAAAAGTATTCAAACACTTAGAAATTCTTACAAAATTGGTATCTTAGAAATTCCTAGTGTCATCAGTTTCTTGTTCTTAAAATAAGTTCACCACTCTCTGAGTTCTGAAAGTATAAACACATATAAACATATTGTTAAACTGTGATTGTCGAAGTCTTCTTGTGGGACGCATGGAAGTCTCTTCCTTATGTATTTTAGCAATTGTAATCTTGTGCGATTATAGTGAAAAATTCCTTGAAACTGCAAGGGGATTAGACAAACCTCAGATTGTGGGGTGAACCAGGATAATTGCTTGTGTTTATCTTTCATCTTCTGATTGCATGTTGTGATTCTTATAAACACTTAGACAAAGTTTTAAAAAATGTCAACACAATTCAACATCCCCATTTTGTGTTTTTCTCATCTTAAATTGGTACCATAACTCTTGGTCTATTTATTCAACACTTAACATTGTAACAAATTAGATCCTTAGAAAAACATGACAGATTCAGGTGCTACTTCCGGTTCTGGTAATCATGTTGTGCATTATGATTAAAACAATACCACCTATGGTAAAAATTCTTACTCAGCTAGACCTCCATCATTCAGTGGCAATGTTGAACATTTCTCTTGGTTGAAAAGAAAATGTATAGTTATATCATTGATGTTGATGATGAACTTTGGGATATCATTGATGATGGTATCAATTTTTCAGTAAACTCTGATGGTATTGTCATTGATAGAAAAAGATTTACCGATACACAATTTTTTTTTTGTAAAAAGATGTTGTGGACCGAGCAAATTCTAAAAGGCCCATTTACATAGGCCCAATACAACTAACCCAAATCTCTCCTTGGCGGTTACGATTTCCACAAATTTGTAATCGCCGAGCCATACGTGTGCTAGGCAACGGCGCCTGCAACATCCACCTCTATATAAAGGGGACTTTTTGCAGTCCCTAAGGTTAGAATCTTCTTACTCTCTCTCGACCCCCTTTTTAACTCAATACTAACTTGAGTGTCGGAGTGTCAACAACTGAGGCTTACAACCACCACATTAAAATTGCATCTGTAGTCACCTTCTGATCAGGTACGATTAAAAGCATCACATTGGTCGCGGTATTTTGGTAGAGGCTCTTCCTTATATACCAAAAATGTTGATAAATCTACTATTAAGAACATTTTTTAATCTCTATGTTGTAACTATGAGGGAAATCAACAAGTGAATGAAAGATGATGAAGATATGAAAGTCATGTATTCAATGTTTCAAACTATGGTATATGGTCTGCAAGTTTTGAATAATAGTTATACTACATGATGAGCAAAACCGCAAGTGCACGATTCTACCGAAGTAGTAAAAAGAGAGTATCGTTCCAACAAGGAGTTGTTTAATTTGATTAGTGTTAATTGATGATTAGAAAGAGATTTCAGTTGAAAAGGTTTGATTTTTAATGAAAGGAAATAATAATAAAAAGCGCCTTGGGATTATTGGTTTGTCTTGATGACAAACCCTAAACCTAAACTTTATATTGGACCTACTTTCTAAAGGCAAGTTTCTCTCGAAATCATTGAGTGTGTTCCTCTAGCAACCATGCCTATTCTCATGGTTGATTGCTATTAGAATCCTTGAAGAATGAAACTTTATTTGTCTCAAGGTTTGCTAGACTATTCTTATGTTTCACAATCCTTGTCTAATTTCGCTTGTTCCAATATCAAAACTCCGCTGTCGCTTTATGAATTGATATTTGTGATGATGAATTAACAAATAATAACCCTCCGGTGTTGCTTTATGAGTTTGGTATTTGTTAATTCATTATAAAAACGGTGAAATTAGATTAGAAAGTAGATTTATATAAAATTAGGGTTCGAGGCTTGGTTTGATTAGGATTAGGTCATTAGACTCATCCAACAATCCCAAGACAAGAAGAGTCTACTCACTCATGTTCATCGTAGACATAGAAGAGAAGAAGAAGAACATAAATAAAATAACAAGAAAATAAAAGAAAGAACTTTTATTAAGAAAGACAATTGTCACTATTGAATTCCAAGAACAAAAGATGGTTTTACAAACTAGATGGTTGCTCTATTTATAGTCTAACATTGACTTGAGCCCCAAGAATTAAATCACTAAAGTGTTGCACAAGAAACTATGAGCTCTAGGTCAGAAATACTAAAATAGGCAACTTGTCGAAAAAGCAAAAGGGCAATAATAACTTGCAATTGAAGTAAAATAGCTCTAAAAGGGAAATAATATTAAATAAAACAAACTCAAATATGAATAAAACGGACTCAAATATTATATTAAAAACACTAATTATTGACTCCTCACAATGGTGTTGAATTGTTGTGAATAATTTAATGATGCTTTATCTAATCATTTGAAATTAATTATGCAGTTTACTTTCATTTGATTATGCTTTAATTGTGAATCACACAATTACACATCTGAATCACACAAACTTAATCTCGCATTGGGCAAGGCAATTAAACTCTTCAAACCTCTTTGCCATCTCTTTTCTATTTTCTTTCTAATAAGTTTTTCTAATTACCGAATTTAACTACAATCCTTTTTGAGAACAATAAACTTACTATTTTATTACTTGTTACGATTTGGTGCACTTGCCAATTTCGTCCATCAAGCACTTATAGTTCCCTATTTACATATTTAAAACCAACTTTTTGGTCATTATATTTAAAAAGACAATGAAATTTTCTGGTCCCCTCCCTTTAAGGGATGTGGTGCACTCATTAGTTACAAGGTGCCTACTTGGCCCACATGGACTAGCAATAACAATACCACGTCACTTTCTTGTCTTTAATAAATAATTAAAAAAAATGAGTTTGAAAAGCCATAAAATCAAATGTATATAAAATTGATGAACCCTAACGTCAAAATCCCCAAGCATTATCACCATCCTCACTAACAACAAAATCAACATCATCTCCATCCATTTCAACTCCAATATCATCCACTCTAACACCTTTTTGAAAATGTCCTCGACTTTATCATCATCATCAAGTTTCACATCTTCATTCTGGACCTGGACCTTAACTTTATCATCATCATCGACTCTCGGAATTTTGAAACTCAGATTTAGTATCATCCACTGTTTCATCTCCTTCAACATCATCTAAACTATCATCACCATCAATTTCATCACTCTCTATGTCAAAATCAATCACCATATCAATGTCAACATTTATCCCAACACCCTTTTCACCATCATTAAGGTCTTCCTCAACATCATTAATGTCATCTTAAACATTAGAGTTGTCAATTATATGATCAACAGACACATCAGATACTTCAAAATATTTGATATCATCGTTAAATTTCAGTACGTTCCCATCATTGTTCAATGATCTTAGGCCACATGCACACCTAAAGTTAGGATTCCAGAACCATGAGCATTTGATATTTTTTTACCCATAACTTTCAATCAAACCATCTGATTGCATATAAGATATAACGTCCATATCCCAGTTCGACTCCACCTTAGATACTTAACCATTTAACAAGTGTATGAACATGTTCACCCATATGGTGAATTCTTGACCTGATTGTTTATGTTTGTGGTGGTATGTACATAGTTAGATTAAAATAATGAAATCAAAACCCTAAGTATACTAAACCAAAAACATGAGTAACTCATAGCAACTACAAAGTAGACATGATTGTCCCTCATAACTATTAAACTAAAAAAAATGAATCAATCATGGTTGTCCCCAAAGCTTATAAAATAAGATTATGTTGGAACAAAATGTGTTTAACATTACCCTTTAAGTTTTGATGATAATAAGGTATTAAAAATTGTCAATTGGATATGCTAATATTTGTTCAAGTGTGCAAAACCATAGACAAAAATTTAGTGTGTCTTTAAAGCATTGGTTCTGGAAGAACAAATGAGAGCAATGAAATCAACAAGAAGGAAGCTTGAAACATCTGAAGAAAAGAGGTTCTGAAGAAGCTAACGTCATCAGAAGCACTCTTCTCAGAAGCTGGTCACCAGAAATTGACGTCATCAGAAGCATCTGAAGATCATCAGGAGTTGAAGATCATCAGAAGCTGGAAGACTGAAGAACTTCAAAATGTTGTTCAAATGAAGATTAAATAACGCCTATCATTGCAGAAGACTAGGAGAATAAAACAAAGGCTATTTCAAATAGATTTGAAGGCATTGGATGCTTATTCAGTTGAGAGCGTTGAAAAAGGACATTTGTACGAAGTGTACAACCACTATCTCCACTACTCTGTTTTTGTGTCTGCTAGTACAAGAACAACAGTTGTTCCTGCAACGACGTTCCTCCAGACTTGGAATGGATTTGAAATTGATCCTTCATAGGACAATAACCAAATCAGGCATAAGATCATTGGTGATCTGATCAAGTTTCAAACGACTCTATTTGATGTGCTGGCAATTTCCAACGTATCTTTCACACCTCTATATAAAGGAGTGAAGACCTGCTGTTTGAACACTTAAGACCAATACAACAATTTACAAGTGCCAAAACTCTGCTGAAATTGTTCCACATCAAAAGTTCACTTAGAATTTCTTATCAAAGTTCATATCTTAGAAATTCTAGAGTCTTAAGGGTTTGTATCTGATTTGCATTGTAAACACCACTGATTGTATATCAAGTGTTCAACCTCAAACAAATTTCTTTGTAATTCTGTTTGAATAGAAGTCTCTTGCAGTTGTGCTTGAGCATAGGAACTCTTTTGATTGTGTTCTTGAGCATAGGAAATCTCTTGCAGTTGTGCTTGAGTAATTTGAAGTCTCTTGCTAGTTGTAGCAGTGAACAGTTGTAATCAGATATTACATTTTAGTGAACTCTCTTTGGAAGTGCAAGGGGGATAGGACTACTTCCAGTTTGTGGAAGGAACCTGTATAATTGCATGGTGTCTTTCTTCTCTCTCTCTCTCTCTCTGTTTTTATCTGCTGCATTTAGATTCTGATTAGTGACTTCAGTAGGATAAAACGAAGAAAAGGCCAACACAATTCAATCCCCCTTTCTTGTGTTTTTCTCACCTTCAGATTAATGATATTTGTACAACAATTTTGAAACAACTCTCTCTCTCTCTCTCACACACACACACACACACACACACACTTTGTTCTTAGTCTATCTCTACACTATCACTTTGTTCTTAGTCTATCTCTTCTTTTTCTCTATTTTTTTGACCAAAAAGAAGATGGGAGAAGTTGTTCCAAAAGTTGTCACAAAATAGTTGTATAAATTTCATTACTCTGAAATAACAACAATAACACTACGGAAAATTTACTCACCTGACACAAAACCTCGTTTTCTCTTTTGATTTTCACGAGGTGATGATCATTTGTTTATTTTCTTCCTTCTGCAACTGAGATACACCCAAAAAAGAATACAAAGATGGATGATATACTGAGAGAATGAAGACATTGATGGAAAGGAACGACGAATACGAAGATAGATATGACATAAAAAATGAAGATAATTGATTAAATTTGAAGAGATTGAGGTTATTTGTTATCTCTATATTAATTTGGGGGAAAACATAAAACAGGGTTTCTATTTATCCCCAATTTAGATTAATTTATAATAAACTTTTAATATTTTCTATTTTTTAATATATTTTATTAATTAAATTAAATTGATAATAAAATAAATTGAACATGGAAATGGCCGTACTAATGACGTTGTCAATCCCCTGGTGCCAAGTAGGCTCCACGATAAAAATGAGGAGAGATTCTTGCAGGTATCTCATCTAACACGTCATATTTAGTCTCAACCACTAAAAGCATTACACATCATTATTATTTATAACAATTTGTAAAATATAAAAATTGGAAATTGATTATCTTTAAGGTCTCACAATGGTTTATGCTTCCAGGCTCACAAACCAGCACGTTTCCAACTTCAATTTATGTCTCTTTTATTTTTATAAAAACTCAAACTCCATCAACCTCTGTTATTATTTTACCCTCACTCTCAACATTCATTGCACCACGCCGTCTAATTTCCTTTTCTTTCTTCTCTGCATCAGATTTTTTTTGTTCCTTACTTATAAATGGCATGCCGTCGATGTGAGACCCAAAAGATCAAACCCAATCACTAATAACTAAAACCATGTGACTAATCTTCTATAATCTCCTCTGCCTTGGCTGTTTCTTTTAAGGGATTTTATCATTGTTTCTTTTAAGGGATTATATCATACTTGCAATTTTTTTTTGAAGAAGATAAACTAACCCCCTCAAATTAGCACCAGAGAGAATCGAACCTGAAACCTTGAGGAGGAGCACACTCCTAGGTCTCAAGCCAATACCATTAAGTCAACCCAAGTAGGTTCAATACTTGCACTTAAACCAGTTGTTTTGAATTAATTAAGACCCCCATCTCTTGTTGTGATTTTGTAGATACTTGAACGAAGGCACTTGCAGTTGTATATAGTGGTGGTAATGGAACCTCTGGAAACAATGGTAGAACTTGATTTAAAACAAAAATAAAAAAAAGATTTTTTTATTTTTTTTTATTTTAAAGTTTTTAAAATTTAAATGACATGTCCTATTTTCATTGGTTGTGACTAAACACGACGTGTTAGGTGAAAGACCATACAAGAATTTCTCAATAATGAGTGTGCCAAGTTACTTAAAGGAAAGGGGAGCTAGAACATTTCGTTGACTTTTTAAATATAGGGATCAAAGAGTTGGTTTTAGAAAAGGGGGACAAAAAATTAACAAAAATGTAAATAGTACGATCAAAAGTACTTTTAAGCATCTATTTTTTAAAATTTTCTTTTCTTTTATTAAAGGTTGAAAATTAATTATAAAATAATGAAATATAATGCTTAGTAAAAAATTTACGCTACCGCTTTAGTTAGTGTGCTAAACAAACATTCAATAATAATAATTGTAATTTTATGTAGTGTTTTTTACAACTCCTTAAGTGCTAACAATATTTAATTGTTTTAATACCATACACTCTTTACATATTATAAGGTGATAATCACTTTCTATTTGTTATAGACAAAAAGATAAAAATATGGCTACAACTCTCAAGTTTGCGTATGCTATAATTCTATCTATTTCTCTATTTCTTCTTGCTACGAATGCTGTCGGTAAGCAATTTTTATGCCTTTCAAATTTTCTTGTTTTACTTTGTTGTTCACACACAATATTTATCTTGTTTTATTGAATATTTTATTTTTTTTCATCAGAGATTATTGAATGTGAAGTTGATGCTGATTGTCCAAAAAGTCAAGTAAATTCTTTTGTGATAAAGTGCATTAAAAACCTATGTTTATATTCTAAAATCCATATATTATATGACCAATTCTGAGAATACACTTACGTATTTCTGGGAAGAATGAGCTCTTGCACCAGCAAAAAGTCTATGGAATATATACCTTATGCTAGAAAATTCTATAGTTGACATTTAGTTATTGTGCTCACTCCCAACAGTTGTATTTATTATTTCTATTTCCTTTCATAATTTCGTGGACCTTGCATTTATAGATTTGTACTCTAAGATGTTGGTAATAAAATAAAACACTAAAGAATATCATAATTAGACCACTTTCTTATCTCTTAATTTTATTAGACCACTTTGCACACATGTCAAGATAATTTGACTTAACATTATGCAAATTTCCTGTTATTGTGTGTTCATCATCATGCAAATTTCCTTGTTTAATTTTCTCTTTACATGAGCAAAAGAGGTAATGATATATGGCTAACGGTTTGCATAATTTATCACCAGCGACTATTTCTTTTCAAATTGTTACCGTTGGAAATTTTCTTAAACGGGCTTCAATTCTTCATTACCATTTACTCTATAAATAGGAGACTTTGTGTTGGCTCATTTTAACAACATATATTTGCACTTAAATATTGTGAAAAATATTATTCATCACTTTCGTTATTTTTACATTTGTTAATTTATTTTCTTGAGTTATTTTATACTGCATAGTAGTTTTGTATCACTTGTGCTTCAATTTGTTTTATCTACACATTTGGTGTAATATTTTAATTATTGTATTTGTTATTTGTATTGGGTGTGATATCTCTTGGGTTTAACAAATGATAATTTTGTTTGGAGAGTGCTCGCTACCTTGTAAAGGTTACTAAATTATCATGTTTAAAAGCTTGGTTAGTAAAATCTCAAGGAATTTTTGCTTGGGGACTAGACGTAGGCCTTGGTGTTTTCGGCTGAACTAGGATAAACCTTTTGGTGTCTTTTCTCTCATCCTTTTAAGCATATCTTGTTACACCCCCCCCCCCCCCCCCATCTTTTT
>Ga0228710_1010230_pt1 | contig 12636 bp, 14 predicted proteins | sample MedpolnodulmetaG_FD_177995 | JGI IMG/M metagenome (GOLD analysis project Ga0228710, IMG submission 177995) | Root nodule microbial communities from Medicago polymorpha collected in Santa Monica, California, United States - pink nodules | ecosystem: Host-associated > Plants > Roots > Nodule...
AGATAGAGTCTTAAAAAAGAGAATGTGAGAAAAGTGAAGTAGATGATCTATACCCGGTTGACGGTACGTAGTACTCAATTTCAGGTCCTTATAAGATTAATTTATTAGGCTTTTCGGGGGGCATAGATGATGGGAAAATTTAGCAACATGGCCCTATTACAAAATGAATGTTTTGATTATATGAGATTTGTCAAAATTATTAACACATTTAATTTGATAAAGTTTTAAAATGTAATTTGCATTAACATCATAGTTATCTATATTGGAATTTTGTAAAATTGTAAAACTCATTGTCAATTCAAAGGGAAAAAAGGAAGCAACTCCTAAAATGCTATACAAACATCATCATGTTAAATTATATTCCATCATGTACCAAAAAAAAAAAATTATATTCCATCAACCGAGTCTCCTATAATTTGAAGGTAGTCTAATCTTACATAGAAAATCGGATATTTTGCTATAAATGTTAGGATTATAGTCTCATTGCTGACTCAAAAAATTGAGAAATGATGTACGTAACAACTATAAAACAATTTTTTTTAAGTAACTTGTAAAACAATTTTTTTTCTCATACTTATAATCTGTCTCTATTGTTTTGATTTTTGTGTCAATATCTACATTTTTTTGTTGTATATTTTAATTGTCTCACAAATTATCCAAAAATAGTTGTTCAAATACTTAGAGGTCGAAGACCTAATTACCATCCTGAGTTAGCAAAGACAATAATTAGATTTCACTTTATAGTTTTGTTTACTAGTGCTGGGCCTAAGATAAACATGTGGTTTATCCATTTAAATCAAGTATTCAAACTATAAGAAGTTAATGAAAATAAAGTAAACTCGACACTCACATCACATTCTCTCTAATAAGTTGTACATAATTTTTTAAAAATTGTGGTTTGGTCTAACCCAATCTTATAAAATCGACTTATGAGTTGAGGATTGTCCCCACTTATAAATATATTGGTAGGTCATGAAACTCTATAAAACTCTATAACATAAATTTTTGTGTTAGAATTTGATGGTTTATGAAAAAAAAATAGATTAAGGGAGTGTGTGCATTAAAAAGAGTCTTTATCATCCATTATCCTATGAAAAAACTTGATCCAAAACTCGTAATGAAAAAAATCTGGTGATGAACTCATGCTCGAACTTATAAACTTGACTAAAAAGAATAAACAGTCATGATTTTGGATGGAAGTTCATTTAAACGCAATCCGATTAGGAATTAGATTCTTTCATTCTTTTTTTCCTTACTAAAGAAAGAAAGAAAAAGAAAAGCATTTTCGGTTGGAAACTATCAGTTCACTCCCTTAAGCTTAAAATTCATGAACCAATCATGTGATAGATCCTTATTTATTTGGCCTTCTTTTTATTAAGTAATTTTTTTTTTATTTTGTTGATTGAATGTATGACCTAATTTATCTTTTCCTAAGAACCTATGTACTTTTATTTCTCACCTATAACACTCTCTCTCATCTAATTTCCATGGAACTTTATAACTTTAGGTTGGGGTAGAGTCCTATTAGACCTAATATCCATAATGTATTTTTTGTTGAAGCATAATATCCATAATAGTGGTAAAACATTATGGTAATTAAAATCAAGTTAAAGTTTTTACCAAAATTTCATTAGTAAAGTTACCATGTATAGTCTCAGATTTCTAAAAATATTTAGTAGAAATAAAAAGACCACTTATTCTACTTATATTAAAACTAAAATTGAATCTAAAGTTAAAAATAATCGAGTAGTATTGCTATCTACTGAAAAATAAATATCAAACAAAATAAATAACATCAGACAAAATTGAAAGTAAAAAAAAAAAAGAATTTATTTTTTGAGAAAAAAAATCCAAGTAGTTGATAGCATGATAATTTAAACATTAACAAGGATTAAAAACATCGAGTTGATTGAGCTACATACAACTTTCTTTGGCAAAGTTATTATAAACTCACAAATATAAGTGAAAGTGTCGGGATTTGAACTCCGATCGTCATGGCATCCACCCTAATAATTTCAACATTTTACTAATCGAGATAGGACTAAAATAAATGTATTTAGTTCAAATTTTTAACTATATTCATTAACATTACTTAACTTTTTATTTTAATATTTGAGAGCGAAATAGTATACCTTTATCTTCGGTAACACAATCCACAAAATATCTTATGTATGAAACATCATTTTCTTGGTAGTCAACAACACTACGTGTTCTATAATCCAATCATCACACGATTTGTTTGAGAAATTTAATTCGATTAGTTTTTTAATGGGGTTTGTTAGAATACACCTACTAGTTTTTATTAAGGTGTGTTGTGAATTTGATGAAAAAAAATCACATTAATAACAAACTTGATGTGTGGAGCAAGTGATAGTCAAGCAACCAAAACAAAGTGTACGGAACAATAATAATCACAAACAAAAGTAGAAAACAGCGAGAGAAAGAAAGAGAGAACACAAAAGAATTTGTTGACTTAGTTCAGTCCAAATTGACCTAGTCTGGGGGAGAGAGCAGCCCTCCGTTTCACTATAATGATGAGTAACCTTACAAAAGAGATATCAATGGGTTACAAGAATAAGTCTCCCGCCTAATTCTACCCAAAGTCCCAATCTCTTCCCATAACCAAGAGATTCAATCCTAATAGTGTTTCCCAAGGTGAATCAACCCTCAAACCCTAGTGTTTGTTGCCAAGAGACAAACTCTATACAAACCCTAGTTTTGTTGTGCCTTTCTAAACCCTTGTTTTAGCCCCCTCTATCTCCTGGTTTACTCTGATACAAAGTCTATATTTATAGTAAAGTAACCCTCATAAAATTGTAACAAATCTGACCCAAAAATAAGTTTTTGAAAAATATTGTTACGCAAAATCGGGCCCCCGAATTCCTCCATTCGGGCGCCGATTTTTCACGAACCAAACTACTCCCAAAGACAGCCAAAATCGGGCCTCGGTTTTGCCAATTCAGGCCCCAATTTTGTACTTCCAGCAAACATCAATCTTGCACTCCAAACTCCAATTTTGAGTCACTTTCACAACAATCTCCACCTTGACTCTAAATTAGTGATGATGCCAAACCATCAACCACCTTGTTGCTCTTTCCCTTGCTTCCCACTACACCAAGTAGCTCCAGAAGTTTACACCCTAACCTCTTCAACCATTGGAATGCCTTCCGCCCTTTTGAAGATCCTTGTGTCCAAACTACTCAAAGGATTTTAGGTAGTTCCACAAGTACACACCTTAACCTCTTCAGCCATCGGAATGTCTTCCGCCTTCTCGAAGATCCTTGTATCCAAACTACACTAGGAATTTCAGGTAGTTCTACTAGACTTTACCATAACCTCTTCAATATGGAACATCTCCCGCTTCCTTGAAGATCTACTTGTGCCAAATCACCCTTGGCTTTTAGAGTAATCCACAAGTACACACATTAACCCCTTCAGCCCTCGGAATGTCTTCCGCCTTCTCGAGGGTCCTTGCAGTCCAACTACGCTAGAAATTTTAGGTAGTTCCAAAAGCATTCACCATAACCTCTTCAACACAGGACATTCCCCACTTCTTTGCATCCAATCACCCTTGGCCTTTTTTTAGGGTAATCCCACAAGCCATGCTATACATTCTTCAACCTCTGGAATGTCTTCCGTCTTCATGAAGAAATCCCTTGCTCACCTATAGCTTAGCACCCAAGGTCCTCCATAGTCGTACCATTACCAGTGTGTTCAACTCCACCTCAAGTTGAGCGTACTCTACCTCAACTAGCAAATGCGTACATCCCACTATGTCTTCAACCTTGAAACTCCACCTCAACAGGTAGATCATGAGTATTGTTGCCTCCGCCTCTCCAGACTGATCATGAGTATTCTTGCCACCGCCTCTCCGGGCTGATGTTGAGTGTTTAACGTCTCTTCAGACGAGCACCGCTCCACTAGGCATCATTCTCAAGGTGAGACACATCACCTTCTTCATCCTCCAAACAACACGACACCATCAGAGCACCTGCATCCTCAAGATGCACCTTGATGTTCTCCACATCACCAATGATTTAGTTGAACTCCACAAGTAGCTCCATGCTGGTCTTTGACTCTACCATCTTGAATGAGTAAAGTTGTTGCTTTAGGAATTGCCGATGAGGCAAAGACTTTGTCATATACAAATATTCGAACTTTGACCACATCGATGTCGTGGTTGGTTCCTTTGCTACTTCTCTAAAAATTTTATCCCCGAGGCACAAGACAATGGCACTCCTGGCCTTGTCCACCATCTCAGTCTTCTCCGCTCGTGACATGGTGACCGCTAATGAACCTTCACCCTTCAAAGCTTTCTCACACTTTTGTTGTATTAACGCCGCTTCCATCTTTACCTTCCATAACCCAAAATCGTTATCTTCGGTAAACTTCTCAATATCCCACTTCAAACCCATGATACTTGATTATCCTTGCCCCACGGTGGGCGCCAATTTGTTGTGAATTCGATGAAAAAAAATCACACAATAACAAACTTGATGTGTGGAGCAAGTGATAGTCAAGCAACCAAAATAAAGTGTATGGAACAATAATAATCACAAACAAAAGTAGAAAACAACGAGAGAAAGAAAGAGAGAACACAAAAGAATTTGTTGACCCAGTTCGGTCCAAATTGACCTAGTCTGGGGGAGAGAGCAGCCCTCCGTTTCACTATAATGATGAGTACCTTACAAAAGAGATATCAATGGGTTGCAAGAATAAGTCTCCCACCTAATTCTACCCAAAGTCTCAATCTCTTCCCATAACCAAGAGACTCAACCCTAATAGTGTTTCCCAAGGTGAATCAACCCTCAAAACCTAGTGTGTGTTGCCAAGAGACAAACTCTATACAAATCCTTGTTTTGTTGTTGCCTTTCTAAACCCTTGTTTCAGCCCCCTCTATCTCCCGGTTTACTCTGATACAAAGTCTATATTTATAGTAAAAGCAACCCTCATAAAATTGTAACAAATCTGGTCCAAAAATACGTTTCTGAAAATTATTTTTACGCAAAATCGGGCCCCGAATTCCTCCATTCGGGCGCTGATTTTTCACGAACCAAATCGCTCCCAAAGACAGCCAAAATCGGGCCTCGATTTTGCCAATTTGGGCCCCGATTTTGCACTTGCAGCAAACATCAATTTTGCACTCCAAACTCCAATTTTGAGTCACTTTCACAACAATGTGCGTTTTAGGAAAGATATAATTAAAAAGTTGTTAAATACATCTTAAGGTAAATGTTGCTAAAACACTCCATCTAAAAAATATGTGGGTGTATGTTAGCAACTCCTATAGACATTTGCTAGAACACACTTACTTATTTTTTAGAAGGTGTGTTTTAGCAAGTTATAACTAAAAAGTAGTTAAATACACTCTAAAATGTAGTTTGCTAAACACTCCCACATAAAAACTAGTAAGTATGTTCTAACAGATCCCTTTTTAATTCTTCAATTCTCCTTGCTTTGTTTTCTTATTTTATTTTGTACTATGTCATTTTTCGATGTAATCAAAATTGGTGGTGGGTCGGTTTGAGAGATTGATCTTCTTTTCCTTTTATAATAAACCAATAATTACAACAACCTACTACTTCTTTTACTCAACCATCGACTAAAATATGATGTTTTTATCCCATTGTGTCTAATCAGTTACCTAATTAACATAATCGATATCATTCGTTAAATCATCATAATTAACCAGTTAATCAAATTATGAGTATTTACTAAGTCTGAATCGATTACCTATCTCACCTAATCCAACAATCTACAATATCTATCCTCCGATTTGTCTTAGTTTTATATGCACAATCAGCTGTTCTATGTTTCCTAATTAATTGATTAGTAGTCTAAAAGCAACATATAAATAATTGAGGAGAAACCCAACAAAATCATACTAAATTATTTATCATCATAAAAAAAGTATCAACATAATCATTTTTTCAAAAAAAAAAATAGTACATAATAATCACATTTTATCATATAATAAGCAAAAATCAATCATCTTCAATCAACTAAATCATTAATAAAAACATGGTCATACTAACTAGTGCTTATCTAGCACTAATTAAGAAAGTAAAAATCAACTAGAGTATACTCTGAAACCATTAGACAAGTTTAATACTTTATATCCTCCTTGTTGGGAGTTATTTTCATTTTAAACTTTTTATCCTCTTTAATCGATACTCTCTATGTCCCATATTATGTAACTTATTTGACTTTGTCACGTATGTCGTTGCACAATTTTGAATTTAAATATCTTTAATAATCTATTACAAAAATTACAAAAATTTGATATTTTAAAAATATTCAGACGAATTAAATGAGTGGTGAACTAGTTTAGATTTCTTGTGTGATTATCTCCTTCTCTTCTCCTTATTTTGACTTTAGCATATTTCAAACAATCATTTCTTGCATTTTTACGTAGAATGCAAATTATTATGCAAAGTATTGCATAGTAATTTAATAAAAAAAACGGATAGGCGAACACGTTAATATTCATCTTTTTGTAAGCTTATAATAATGAAATACTGATTAAAGTCTTTATGTACAAAAAAAAAGTATTGATTTAAATCTTATAGTTAGTAATGTTTATTTCTTACAATAAGCACGATATGTCTCAATGGGTACGGAAATTAATATGAGTTTCTAGGTGAAAAACACACGTTGGTGAATTATACCAAAGAAACAATACAAACATTGGTGACCACTATATATATATGCTAGGTCATCTAATGATGATGATGACATTCTCCCAATTTCGTTACTCTTTGTTGTGAAATTTATGCATAACTTATTTTCATTTTTGACGTGTATAACTCGATTTTGTATTTAGTGTTATGTGGACTAAGCATGCACAACAACCTGGCCAGATAAAAAAGTTCCAGAAGACGCAATTGTTGCGGGAGAAATCTAAAACCGTAGCCGAAACCAACTGACAAGATCATGCGTTAGGACAGGTTGGACTGAGGACCCACCTTAAGGTGTACGTTGTCCTAAATTTCAATTTCAATGTCGTAAACTATGGATTTGGAATTTGGATTTCAAAGGCTTTATCCAAACCACTGACCAACCCCTAATCCACTTTCAAGTTTCGAGTGATAACCCTTTTACACGTTTTCTTTGTTGCACTTGCACTTCCTGCCCTTCTCAATTTTTTAAGAGTAACGCTATTTGTTTAACTATTTAATGACAGCATTTGTAATAATATTTTATTTTTCTCTTTTTAGTGGTAAAAAATAATAGAGAAAGGAAGGAAGTGATATGATAAAAACATCATGCGAGTATAAGATATAAAGTTATCTAAAAATTATCATAAAATGGTTTATAAACATGATTTCTCTTTTTTAAAGTGCATTTTTCATGTAGCCGAAAGGATAATAACTATTAAAAATTTATATATAAATAGAGAAATGGATATTTGATTTGTGGACTGTGGTCAAAACGTTTTGAAACACTCATCCTTCTTTAGTTATAAGATTTTTTCAAGGATTAAGTTATAACATTGTTCACACAATTATTTATCTATTAATAAAAGTCACTTTACAGAATTTCAAATGCATTAATAATTTCTTTATAAAAATATCTTTATTGTATTTATTATTGGAAAATGTACGTATATGTTATCTCTCTTATGATGTTAATAGTTTTTTTTTAATGAAATGGGCTAAGCTCCTCTTATGATATTAATAATTATAAGAATAAGTATATAAAATTAACAAATATTTTAAACAAATTTATGTTCCAACAACTTTTCATAATAGTGGTGATTTAGCTAGTTATCTTTGTCATAGTAAACATATATTTGCTTTGACCCGTTATTTAACAATAGCAAGCATGCTATCAATAAAAGAACGATGAGGGCTGGAGAGAACAAGAGAGGCGGCCAACCTTGGGTTTACATAGGGCAACCGCGCCAGAGCCTTTCACTGGCAGAAAGACACAATGGGGGGTCGGGGTCTAGCCAGGGTGGCAAAAATTGGGGGGGATAAGGGGGATTGGTTAGGAAAGCGACGGAACCGGAATTTAGAGGACATGACAGGTCAAGGGAATCGGCTCGGCAAGGAGGAGCGGCTAGGGGTTTTGATTAGGATAGGAACATTGATTTGAATAGGGTTTCCAATTATTCAAGACATTCTCAGCAAGCAGCATGAGTTGTGGACAACAGTAGGGTTTCTGTTTATTATGGCAACCATGTTTGTATTGCTGAGTGACATGGGTCAGAAACGCACGTCCAAGAAAGGAATCAAGGCTTCGTTTTATGTTACAAACTTCCCTGATAGGCTGCCATTGTTTCGCTTGCGACAAGCTTTTGAAGTATATGGCATCTTGACAGATGTATACATTGCACGGCACAGGAATGCACGAGGGCAGGAGTTTGGCTTTGTCAGGTACGTCAATGTAAGGAACAAAGAGAAACTTGCTAAAGCATTGAATAACATTTGGATGGGGCAATGTCATATTTGGGCGCGCGAAGCACGTTTTGATAGGTTTGCACACAATCACTTGGAGGTTAGGGTTTCGAACGACGTTGTGAGAAAGGACGTGGTTGCGAGGCAGCCAGTGGTGAGAAGTGGTATTGAGGGAGTAAAACATGTGAGCGGGGGTGACCAGAAGTTGGGGGAGAAAGGTGAGGGAGAGAAGAAGGTTGCGATAGGGAGTGTGGAGGCGAGCGTGGTGGGTGAGGGAGGGAAAAAGAAGGCGATGAGGGAGGAGGGGGGGTGAGAAGGGACCGACTATGAGGGAGGAGAGGAAAGGCGTGAAGAAGGGAGGAACGAAGGTTGGAGAGCAGAGGAAGGTACGTAGTGTTCATGGAAGGAAATAGGAGGCACCAACGGTTGGAAAAAACAAGCAGAAACTTAATGATAGTCAGAACATTCAATTTATTCCAAAATTTACTTCAAAGCAGGTGGATTGTAGTTGGGCGAGTTCAGGCATGGTGGCGTCAGTGATCGAGGGGGATTCAGCGTTGTCACTTCAACAAAGAGTGGAGGACGTCAGGTTTTCAAATGTTGTTGTTACGCCTATGGGTGGGGATCGTGTGTTTCTTCATTGCAATGATGGTGGAGACATATGGCAAGTTTATAATGATGCGCTGCATTTTTTTGGAATGTTGTTTGCAAATATTCATCGATGGACGACATCGGATGTCAAGTATGAACGTGGGGCTTGGGTAAGAGTCTATGGAGTTCTCGTTCATGCGTGGAATATTGAGTTTTTTAAGTTATGCGTGATGGGGGCTGGAAGGTTTCTTCATATTGATGAATGCACGGAGGATAAGACACATCTCGATTTTGCACAAATTCTTATTTCGACACATCAATTGGAAATAGTGAATTCGTCTCCTAATTTTTTTTTTTACAGATGCAAATATGTAATCAAATTGGTGGAGGAGTGGGGATGTAGTTTGGGGGAGGATGTTTTCTTGACGGAGGAGGTATATGATGCTACGCCGGAAATGTTATCACAACCTAATATTGTTACAGGATTAGAGGAGGTTCAAGGGGAGTGGGAGTTGGATGAATTGGTTGATGATTTACGTAAGGAGTGGTGTCAGCATGACAGAAAGAAGGACAAGGTTCAGTTAACAAGTGTTCCATCACCGAATCATGCTTTACACAAAGACGACGGGACGGATGATTTAATGCAGCAATCCCAACCGATCTTGCAGCCGGTTCAACACTCTTTGAAATCGGCTTCGCTGACTTCCACTAAGTGCGATCATAAACAACAACATGATGGCAATTTAAGCAAGGCAAGTACTGTACCATGGAGCTTAGATTGGTTGTCACAATCTCCTGTACGTGAGTCTGGTAATCTTAAATCTTCCAAAGTAAATAATAATGTGGATGCTTCAAACTTGCAAAATGAATCTCTTCCATTAAAAACGTCAGCTAAGAAAAAGAAGGGAGGTAAAGTGAAGCAGTTTGTTGGCTTTATAAAAGAGTAGCGCGCATGCCGTTGAATGACCGTATGGAGATTTTAAAAATTCTGAAGAAACAACAAAGAATTAGAAAGGTCCGAAAAGGGAAACAACCGTCTTGGGCAGCAGGTAAATCTTCTTCTGATTCTTTTAAGAACTCAACATCCTCAGTTAATAAGGATTGGGAAAATTGGGATATTTTACATGGTAAACCAGATATGTTGGCGGAAGATGTGAAAAATATTGGTAAGGCAGTTGGGGTAAATTTTAAGTGTGATACCTCTAATAGTTTTGATTTGTTAACGAAATAGGGGAGAAGAGAATGGAGGGTGTTGGAGGTGGTTTTCAAGAGTTAGAGGTAGATGGGGGAAGTGGGAGCGTTGATGGGGTAGGGGTCGGTGGAGGTAGGGTGGAGTTGTGTTATCAATGTAGGTGGTGTTATATAATGCAAGGGGGTTAGGAAGTGGTGAGAAGAGGGTTGAGATTCAGCGTTTAGTTAATGAGAATCATCTGTTTGTGTTATGTATTCAAGAAACAAAGTTATCTGTGATTGATGATTGGTTTATAAAATCTTTTTGGGGAGATGCTCCTAATGGATTCTCATATCAACCGCCGTTGGGGGCTTCTGGTGGTCTAGTGACAGTATGGAATAGTACACGTATTGATGTTTGGTGTTCCATGAGCTTTGGTCATACCTTGATTATTAAGGGCACAGTTATTCAAACGGGTGAACATTTTGTTATCGTTAATGTTTATGCGCCTTTTGAATTGGTGGCAAAAAGGGCGTTGTGGGAGAGGTTGACGGTGTTTGTAAATAATAATAATAATGATGTTTGCTTATGTGTGTGCGGTGATTTCAACTCTGTCTGAAGCATTGAAGAGAGGAAAGGTGGCTTATCAGAGAGGACTTTCTGACCATGTCTCGTTGATGTTGCATGTTGATGTTGCAAACTAGGGACCTCGTCCGTTACACATGATTAAGTGTTGGGCAGATTTTCCTGCCTATGATGACTTTGTTCACTAAAAGTGGGGTTTTTTCAATATTACTTGTTGGGTTGGTTTTGTTTTGCAACAAAAATTGAAATTGTTGAAATCAAGTTTGAAGGACTGGCATCATAATCACACTAAGAACCTATATACCAAGATTAGGGGATTAAGAGTCGTATAACTCAGTTAGATGAGAAAAGTGAACAATTTGTGCTTCAAGACGTTGAGATAACGACGTTACATGATTTATCTCTTTCTTTGCATTCTTTGTCTCGGGTTCAGAATAATATTACTTGGTAGAAGTCTCAAATGCATGGGCTTCACGAAGGCGATGTTAACACGAAATTTTTCCATGGAATAATATCACAAAGGAGGCGTATTTATACTATTAATTTGGTGTCTGTTAGCGGTGTTGCTATTGAGGGGGTTCAAAACATCCAGACCGCTGTATATGATCATTTTTCTTCTCATTTTCAAGCGCCGGGGGAGGAGCGGCCAAGTGTGTTTGGTCTCTCTTTCTGAAAACTATCCTTTAGTGAAGCCAGTAATTTAACCAGACCTTTTTCGTTAGAAGAAGTGAAGCAGGCGGTTTGGGACTGTGATGGTTCTAAGAGTCCGGGACTGGACGATGTCATTTTTGATTTTATTAAAAAAATTGGGATTTATTGAAGGACGACTTGATGCGTTTTTTGGTGGAATTCCATTATAATGGGAAGCTGACAAAATGGCTGAATTCTACTTTTATTGCTTTGATACCAAAGGTGAATAACCCTCAACGCCTTAACGATTTTCGTCCAATCTCTCTGGTGGAGTGTTTGTATAAGGTGCTCGCTGTGGTCCTAGCCAACAGATTACGTCTTGTTATTGGTAGCGTAGTCTCAGACTCTCAATCGGCGTTTGTCAAAGGAAAGCAAATTCTAGATGGCATTCTGATAGCAAATGAGGTGGTTGATGAAGCTAGGCGGTTGGGGAAGGAATTGTTGCTGTTTAAGGTAGATTTTGAAAAAGCATATGAATCGGTAGATTTAAAATATCTTGATGCGGTAATGGTTCAAATGAATTTTCCAACTCTTTGGCGTAAATGGATATCTGAGTAGCTTCAGTCCTAGTTAACGGGAGTCCGACGGATCAGTTTACTATTGAGCAGGGCCTCCAACAAGGGGACCCTCTATCACCTTTCTTATTTTTGTTGGCAGCCGAAGGTTTCAATATCCTTATGAAAGAGGTGGTGGGGGCGCAGATGTTTCATGGCTATGGTGTAGGAGATGGCAGTGAGGTCCGTTTATCTCATCTTCAATTTGTGGACGATACGTTAATTATTGGTGAAAAATCTTGGTTGAATGTTCGATCTATGGGGTTGTTTTGCTTTTGTTTAAGGAAGTATCAGGATTGAAGGTGAACTTCCACAAAAGTATGTTGACTGGTGTGAATGTTTCTAACTCTTGGTTAACAGAAGCGTCGACGGTAATGAATTGTAGAAAAGGAAACATTCCTTTTATTTATTTGGGTTTGCCCATTGGTGGGGATTCAAGGAAATTGAGCTTTTGGAAACCGGTTGTTGATCGTATTGTGGCACGCTTGTCATCATGGAATAATAAGTTCCTGTCTTTTGGTGGTCGACTGGTTCTTCTGAAGTCTGTCTTGTCCTCCCTTCCGGTTGACTTTCTTTCCTTTTTCAAAGCCCCTGCAGGTGTAATGTATTCTATTGAATCTATTTTTAAAAGGTTTTTTTTTTTTTT
>Ga0228710_1010234_pt1 | contig 12628 bp, 11 predicted proteins | sample MedpolnodulmetaG_FD_177995 | JGI IMG/M metagenome (GOLD analysis project Ga0228710, IMG submission 177995) | Root nodule microbial communities from Medicago polymorpha collected in Santa Monica, California, United States - pink nodules | ecosystem: Host-associated > Plants > Roots > Nodule...
TCGTCGGCGTCACCATTATCGGCTGGCTTGCAACGAACGACCTCCTGGCATTGCTCATAGCGCCGGTCGCTTACCTTGTCCTGTTCTCGCTCTGCACCTGGGACAACAGGATCCTCGATGTGATGCAGGTGACGTCCCGCAAGACCCCCCGCACGCCCAACAAGCGCTTTTGGGGCACCAACTCTTACGGACCGTGACCATGCTGAAAGTCGTCAAAGAAGAGCTTGGATTCGGCCGGGTCGCCAGCAATGAGCGGCCCATGTCGACTCATATTCCGTATCTCCGACACGTCTCCGACACAGTGATCGGGCTGGAAAACGGATCGCTTCTAAGCGTCATCAAACTCGATGGACTGTTCTTCCAGACGGAGGACCAGGCTGAGCTCAACATGCGGTCGGTCGTCCAGAACACGATGATCCGTGCCTTGGGGTCGAGCCGCTATTCTCTTTGGTCGACCGTGATCCGGAGAGAGGTCGAAACGCAGATCGGTGGCGCCTTCGACGAACCATTCTGCGACCTGTTGAACAAGCGCTACATGGGGCAACTGCGCCACAAGCGCATGTTTAGGAACGAAATATACTTGACGATCGTGCGGTCTGGAATGCGGGGCGCCCTTGGCGTCGGCGACTCTTTGAAGAGGCTCTTTGACAAGGCAAACAGGGACGCTCGGGTCCAGCAAGCGCGCGAAGATGTTACAGAGCTCGAGGAGCTGATCGGCAACATCGTCCGCGATCTGCACAAGTATGGAGCCCGGGCGCTCGGAATTACCTATCGTCGCAGGAATGACGACGAGGCCAAGATTGAAGGGCGTGAAGAGAAGGAGAAAGGCGAGCCCTACTCCGAACCCTGCGAGTTCTTCAATGCGATCCTGAGCTGCGGCGTGCCGCGCAAGATGCGCCTGCCCCGCATGGGCATTCGCAATTATGTCGGAACGTCGCGACTGCATTTCAGCAAGCGGACGATGCAAGCTCAAGCGGCCGTCGATACAGACACCCGCTTTGGGGCGCTGCTGTCCATCAAGGAATATCCGCCCTTCACCGGGCCGGGAATGCTGGACGGCCTGCTGCAGGTGAACCACGAATTCATTCTGACGCAATCCTTCACCATCGCCGACAAGCCGATCGCTCAAGAACGTATTAGTCGATTGCAGAGGCAGATCAGAGCCTCGGACGAGTCCGGTAGCTCAGTCGAACAGGATATCGACTATGCGCTCAATAGCCTGATGAACCAGGAAGCCGTCTTCGGTTTCCACCATCTTTCGCTCCTATGCCTCTCCCGCGATCTCCCGGGCCTTAGCCGCACCGTTTCCGAACTCGGTGCTTGCCTCACCGACATGAATCTCACCTGGCTTCGCGAGGATCTGAACCTCGAAGCGGGATTTTGGGCGCAACTGCCCGGCAATCACAGCTACATTGCTCGCAAAGCGATGTTGTCGAGCGCGAATTTTTCCGGCCTGTCCTCCATGCACAATTTCGCGACGGGCCAGGCCGATCGCACTCATTGGGGACTGCCGATCACGATCCTCGAAACCACGTCGCAGACGCCGTACTGGTTCAACTTCCATCGCCGCGACATCGGGCACTTCCTCGTCACGGGACCAACCGGCTCCGGTAAAACGGTCGCTTTGACTTTCCTGCTCGCACAGGCGATGCGCGTGTCACCGACGCCGAAAGCCGTGTTCTTCGACAAGGATCGCGGCGCGGAAATCTTCGTAAGGGCGATTGGCGGTTCATATGAGGTGCTGTCACCGGGAACGCCGACCGGCTTTAACCCGCTGCAGCTCGAAAATACCGGCCCAAACCGCGAATTTCTCCTTCGCCTCCTGAAGGCAATGCTGCGCTCCGGTGATCGCAGTGACTTCACTCAGGAAGACGAGGATACGCTTGAGCGGGCGATCGTCCGCCTGATGCAGGAACCTGCGGCGGAACGGAACCTAGCGAACCTGGCCGCCCTGCTTGTGGGTCGGTCGCGGGCGGATGCGAATGACCTTCACTCTCGCCTTCGTCCTTGGATCGAAGGTGAAAAGGCGTGGCTCTTCAACGCTCAGCACGACGTCCTCTCCTTCTCGGGTCGCAGCGTTTTCGGGTTCGATATGACGAACATCCTCGGCAACGAGGATCTCCGCACGCCGGCGCTGATGTACCTCTATCATCGCCTCGACGAGCTGCTCGACGGAAACCCCGTCATGTTCTTCATGGACGAGGGCTGGCAGCTCCTTATGGACGAGACGTTTTCGGCGTTCATCGTCGATAAGATGAAGACCATCCGCAAGCTCAACGGCATTGTGGGCTTCGGCACCCAGTCCGCGGCGGATATCGCCAAGGCGAAAGCCTCACATACGCTGATTGAGCAGTCTGCGACCAACATCCACTTTCCAAATCCTCGGGCCGACGAAGAGAGCTACATCAAGCGCTTTGGCCTGACGGTGAAGGAATTCAACTTCATCAAGAACACCCCGCCCGAAAAGCGCACCTTCCTGATCAAGCACGGCAATGACTCGGTCATAGCTCGGCTCGATCTCTCCGCCATGCCCGATCTCGTAAAGGTGCTTTCCGGACGCAAGGAGACCGTCGAGGAGTGCGCGGCGCTTCGGGAACAATATGGCGACGAGCCTGAAAATTGGCTGGCTGAATTCTGCGGATGGGAGAAGGCCGAATGAGGATGAGTCCTGCTTTGTGGGTGATTTCTGCCCTGTGGCTTGGTGCCTTCGGAACGGCGCACTCTCAGGTGCCGGTGCTTGACGGCAAGGTGCTCGAGACCGACACCAAACGCGACCAGACGACGACGGAAATCGAGAAGACGGACAGCGACCGTCATACGGTCAGCAAGAGCGTGACCTGCTCGATGTATCGTCCAGGTCGCAGCGGTGACGCCGCTTCCGCTGCAACGGCCAACCCGGAAATCACAGGCCTTGTGAAGCGAGTGGCCCAGGAAGAAGGCGTCGACGAAAGCCTCTTCATGGCGCTCGTCTATCAGGAAAGCCGGTTCAATCCGTGTGCGAAATCGCCGGTCGGCGCCATTGGGCTTTCTCAGCTCATGCCGGGTACGGCAAAGGATCTGGGGGTCAATCCTTATGACATGGAAGACAATCTTCGTGGCGGCGCGCGCTATCTGAAACAACAGCTCCGGCGCTTCAACGGCAACACCAATCTCGCACTGGCCGCCTATAACGCGGGTCCTGATAACGTCCAGAAGTGGGGCGGAATCCCACCTTTCAAGGAAACGCAGGGGTATGTGGCGAACATCACCCAAAAGTGGCTTCCTGCTTTTGGCGGCTCCGACGTCGCGAATATTCCTGCGAACTATGGCGGCGGTTCTACAGCCTTCACCGGCATGCGGGACTCCACCATCAACTCAATGGCGACATCCCAGGCGATCGGGGAAAGCAGCGGAAACGTTGCCTCCTGGCTGCAGCAGTTGGGCGCAATGTCCAGCGGGACGATCCAAGACAGCTGGGATCACAATTCCGGCGCGCGTAATGCCAATCTCGAAATGATGAATCAGGTCATCCGCCTCGGCACGACAATGGCGGACCTCATGAATTCTCGAAGTGCGGTCGATGTCGGCAATCTTTCCGGCGCATCTCGTACGAGCGACTTCAAGAAGGATGACGATGAGACGGACCGCGAAACGACTGGCATTTGCGATCCTCGCGAGGGGCTTGAATGGAGCCCGACTGAGAAGGCTTGCGTCCAGAAGCGGGAACGCGAAGCCAACGTAGATCTGATGTTGACCGCTCAATGAAGAGAACTGCCATGAAACGTTTGATTTTAACGGCGTGCTCGGTGGCCCTTGCGTCCGCAGCTTCCGCGCAAGTCCCGGTCATCGACGCTGCTAATCTTGAGATCGCCCAGAGGACGTCGACGACGACCGATCAAATACTCGGGACAAATAAGGAAGTCCTGAAAACGGTGCAGGAGACCCTACAGGCGGTGACTGGCGATCGCGGTAGCGACGCCAACCAGATGGAGAACCTTGCCGTCGGCAATGGCTTCAGCGTCTCCCAGATGCCGTCCTTCGATAGCCTGATGTCTGGCGGCGTTCCGAACTTCGGAAGCATGGGCGGCGATGTTGCCAAGGTCGCAACGACCTTCATCAACGGCCTGCAACTGGTGGAGAACCTGTCCGGGCAGGCGGGCAGCTCGTTTTCGGGCGACAAGTCTTACGAAGAGATGGTGAACACCGTGCTTGGTGTCGCGGCGCTCGTTACCGGGTCGCAGCAGGCAGTCCAATCGCGCCGCACCTCGTTCGAGCAGGCGGGGGCAAACATCGGCCAGGCCAAGGACATCAAGGGCTCGATCGACCAGAACACACAGCTTCAGGTTCAGGCAGGCCTGACCATCAACGAGCTGATCGGGGTCATGAACGGCGCCGTGTCTTCGCTTCAGGCCGATAACCAGCGGCGCCTGACGGACATTTCCAACTCGAAGAAGGCGCTCACCTACAGTGACCAGTAAAATCACAATGACTGCAAAGGTTCTGTTTTCAGTCCTGATCGCGGCCGGCCTCGCCGGCTGCGGTACGGCGGCCAAGGAGAAGACCGCGCCCTGTAAGAGACCTGCCAACCTGACGTCTTACGCGCCGGATCCCCGCCAGGAATGCGGGCCGATGATGAGCGTCAATGGTGATGCAGCGGCCGCTTTGGCGGCAATCGAGGCGATGGCGGCTGAATAAGGACAATTGCAACGATGCACGATTTTCTGGGCGATCTGCTGGACAGAATTGAACAGACCGGCGCGAATTTTTCCTCCCGGGCCTACGGGATTGTCGGCGATGAGATCGTGCCGCTGCTCTCCATCATGTTCATTGCATATGTTGGCTACTACGGGCTCCAGCTCTTCATGGGAACGGCTCGCGTCAGCGTCAGCGAGATCATTGGCCGCGTAGCCCGTATGCTGATCATTCTGGCGCTGGTCAGGGAGTGGGACTATTTCAACACGCTTTTCTATTCCTGGCTGAACAACACGCCAGAGGACGTCGGCCGGGCGATCCTGACCGCCACAGGCACCGGAATCACAGAGCCGACAAACGGCCTTTCGATGATCTGGAAGACGGCAAACGAGGCCGCTTCTGCCTTTGCAGAACAGTCTGGTTATTTTGCGGTGCTGCCGTCCATGATCGGTTTTTTGATCATGTTTGCAGTGGCGGTCTTCATTGCAGTGGCTCTGGCGATCCTACTCCTTGCCAAGGTGATGATGTGGGTGCTGATCGGGACCGCACCTATCTTCATCGGCTGCATGCTCTTCGAACAGACAAGAGGCATGGGCGTCGCCTGGTTCCAGCAGGTGCTGATGTATGCGCTGATCCCACTATTCGTCTACGTCGTGGCTGCATTCCTGATCTCAGCGATGGACCCGGAACTGACAAAGGTCACGAGCGCTGCAAACCAGCGGGAACTTCAGCTTAGCGACATTTCCGCTTTCCTGCTGCTTTGCGCCGCAGGCGCGTTTGTCCTCTTCAACATTCAGGTTCTCGCGCAGGGCATTACCGGTGGCGTGGCCGCCGGTATCGGGAATTTCGCGCGCGCTGCTGGCCGATGGGCAGGCGTAACGGCACCAACATCCGCCCTTTCAGGAGGACAACGTCTGGCGGGGTCAATTGGCGACGCCGGGATGCAGGTCAGGGCACGTACCCAGGAAGGCATGAGAACCAATATTCGCAACGCCGCTGCTGAGGCGATGCAGAACCGCATTAGCAGCAACAGCATGCCTCGCTGAGATGCGAATTTAAGGGCTAGATGTAAGGGCTAGATCGAATGGCAGAAACGAATGACGCAGCTCTTCGGAGCTATTTTCAGGACGGCGATCGTTGGGAACAGGAGATCGTCAAAAAGGCCAAGCGATCGCGCTCGCTCGCATGGTTCGTCACATTGATTTTCGGCGCGATTACCCTGCTGTCGTTGACCGCATTGGTGATGCTCGTTCCGCTGAAGAGCTTTGAGCCCTACATCGTCGAGGTCGATAAGAACACCGGCTATATGGAGGTAAAAACCGGTCTAACCAGGTCTGCAAAGCTGACCGACCAACAGGCGGTCACGCAGGCGAACGTCGTGCGCTATATCCGATCTCGCGAAGGCTACGACCCCTTCGCGATTGAGCAGAATTTCGGCATCGCCGCCCTACTCTCCACTGATGATGCAGCCCGCGAGCTGCAGGAGCTTTACAGCGCCGCAAATCCCAGCAATCCCGCAAAAGTCCTCGGCAAGAACAAGAAGGTCACGGTCGGCATCAAGTCCGTCACCTTCTCCAATGCGAGCACGGCCTTGGTCCGTTTTTCCACGACCGAAAAATCGGACACGGATTCGATCGTGCGTCACTACATTTCAGTCGTTCGCTATCGCTATACGGACACGCCGGCGACCAACGAATGGCGTTTTGAGAACCCCTTGGGCTTTCAGGTCTACAACTACCGTCGCGATCAAGAAACGGTTACGCCGGGAGGTGAGAAATGATCAAACGCCTCCTGCGTTCCGCGGCCTGCGCGGCCGCAATGATGACTCACGCCCATGCTGCGCAGGCACCTCGCCCGGGCAGCCTCGATTCGCGCGTGACCAGCGTCGTCTATCAGTCCAATAACGTGGTGAAGGTCTCTGCCACCTACGGCATCTCCACCATGATCATCTTTGACGAGGACGAAAAGTTCGAAACGATCTCGCTTGGCGACACCGACAGTTGGCAGGTTGCCCCTTCCGAGAAGGGCAACATTCTGTTCGTGAAGCCGATCGCAAAGAACGTCGCCACCAACATGAATGTCGTGACCAGCAAGAGGATCTATTTCCTCGAACTTAATGACCATGCTCCGACCGATGGCAAGCAGGTGTTCGGGATCCGTTTCGTCTATCCGGAGAAGGATCTAAATGCCGCGCTCCGCAAGGAAGCTGAGTACCGGGCGGCAAACCCGAACATGTCGAATGTCGATAAGGCCAACGTCAACATCGACTATTCGTTTTCCGGTGATCCGGCGTTGAAGCCCTTGGTGATCTTCGACGACGGGAAAAAGACCTTCTTCAAGTTCGGCAGCCGGGTCCCGGCGATTTTTGCCGTCCAGGCCGACTTTTCCGAGACGCTGCGCAATTTCCGAAAGGAGGGCGAATACATCGTCGTCGATGGTGTCGCGACGCAATACACGCTGCGCGAGGGCAATCAATGGACCTGCATCTTTAACCTTCGCAAGCCCGACTTCGGCGCTCCGGATCCTGCCATTATCGGTCCGGCTCCTGATGCCAAGGCGACGAAACGTAGGAGGAGCGGCAACTGATGAAGCGCAGTCCCGAACTTGAGGCCATGACGGCGGCCGATGAAACGGCCGTCAGCAACAGAAACGCTGGACGCAATCAAACCATCGGCATGGCTGCCCTGCTCCTAGGGGGCGCTGTCGCCGCCTATTTCGTGCTTGCCACGGCAGGAGAAAAGCCGCGTGATGTCGTCGATAGCGACGAAGAATTTCAGACGACCACCTTCCGGCCGCCGTCATTCGTGCGTGAGCAAGAAGAGCCGAAGCCGGACATAGAACCTGCAGTCATCAATCTGCCGCCGCCACCTGAGCCGGTTCAAGAAACGCCCGTTGATACAACCGAGTTCAAGGTTCCTCCCCCGCCGGAGGTGGTTGAATACACGCCCGAGGCGGCGCCTGTCGAAGAGTTTCCCGAACGCTATAAGTCGGGCCTGATCTCGCTTGATCAGAAAGGCAATGGCAACGGCAACGCAGGTTTTCCAGGCGAAGACGATTCCGGGCTCAGCGTTGCTGGCGAAGACCGCAACAGCAAGTACCTGGCCGCGGCCTCGAGTCTCGCCGATCGGAGCGCAAAGGCGCGGCAGATCGAACGCGTCGACGCCATGATACCGGAAGGAACGTTGATCCCCGGTATCCTCGAGACCGCGATCAACAGCGATCTCCCCGGCCAGATTCGTGCGATCACGTCGCAGGACGTCTTTTCCTTCGACGGGCGGCGCGTCCTCATCCCGACCGGAACGCGCCTCATTGGCGAATACCAGTCCGAGGTCACCCGCGGGCAAAAGCGGATCTTTGTTATTTGGACCCGGCTCATTCGCGATGATGGCGTGTCGGTTCGCCTCAACTCCATCGGCACGGATAGCTTGGGGCGCTCGGGCTTGACCGGTCATGTCGATAACAAGTGGCGCGAGCGGTTCGGCTCCGCAATCATGCTTTCGGTCGTCGGCGCAGGCGCCAGCTTCCTGACCGGCTACGGAAGCGACGAGGCGTTTGGCGACAACAACAGCGAGGCACAACGTGGCGAGGAGCTCGCCCGCGAAACCATCGCCGAGACCTTCTCGGATATGGCGAACCAAGCTTTGAGCGAAAACCTGCGCATTCCTCCCACCATCAGCGTCAGCCAGGGCGAGCGGATTTTTGTCTACGTGCGCCAAGACCTCGATTTCAGCGCCATGTACGACGACCCGGTCACCGAAGCGATGAAGGAGATTCAACGTGAACGTCGCCGCAGGTAACACAACTACGATCAAACGCGATCCGCATTATTTCCTCAACCGCGCTCTCGAACCGATCAGGGAGTTTCTTGACGACCCCAGGGTGGTGGAAATCGCCGTCAACAAACCCGGCCATGTCTATGTGGAACGGTTTGGCGCCGATTATATGGAGCACCATCTAATCGGAGCCCTGACGGGTGATGAAGTCCAGAACATCGGCGAGCGTGTTGCAGCTGCGACAAACCAGTTCATCAGCCGCTCCAAGCCGATCCTCAGCGCCGCGCTTCCGACCCGTGAGCGTATCCAGATCGTCTTGCCGCCGGCGGCACCCGAAGGTGGCTCGATCTCGATTCGCAAACAGGTCGTGAATAACTTCACGCTCGAGGAGTATCGCGACAACGGATCGCTCCATAAGGTCTCTGTAGCCGTCGGCGGCCTCAGCGACATCGATCGCGAGCTGATAGGGCATCTGCGCGCCAATCGGATTTACGATTTCATCCATACCGCGATCATTAAGCGGGTCTCTATCCTGATCAGTGGCGGCACTTCCTCCGGTAAAACGACCTTCCTCAATGCCTGCCTGAAGAGCGTCGATCCGCATGAACGGATCATCACGCTCGAGGACACGCGAGAGCTTTTCCCTCCGCAAGCGAACACTGTTCACCTGATCGCGTCGAAGGGCGACCAGGGCACAGCGGACGTGACCATTCAAAGCCTGCTCGAGTCATCGCTGCGCATGCGGCCGGATCGCCTGTTCGTCGGCGAAATTCGAGGCGGAGAGGCTTTTTCCTTCCTCCGGGCAATCAACACCGGCCATCCCGGCAGCATGTCGACGGTTCACGCCGATACGCCGATGGGCGCTTATGAACAGCTCGCCATGATGATGCAGCAAGCCGGCATGTCGGCGGGTTTTTCGAAGCAGGATCTGATGTCGTATATTCAGATGGTCATCCCGATCGTCATCCAGCTCCGCCGTGAAGGCGGCAAGCGCGGGGTCTCTGAGATCTTCTTCGCCCGGGATGAGTCATGACGAAGCAGCTCCAGGCGTTCTACCTGCTCTTTTGCGTCGGGATAGCTTTCGTTGTCTGGATGCTCGGGTACGGCCTGGGGCTTCAGCTATTCTATAAGGACGGTCGGATCCTCGAAACGACGATCACGAGCAATCCCTTCGCTCCGATTCAACAGATCTGGCATTACAAAACGAGCCCTGCCCTGCAGAGGGTCGCGCTTGGTTCTATGGTACCGGCGCTGCTGGTGGCGGGCCTTATCGCCTACCTCGGACTGAAACCGACGAGCAGCCCATTGGGGGATGCCGCGTTTCAGGACCTGGCTTCGCTACGGCGCAGGAAGTGGTTCCGCAAACAGGGACACATCTTCGGCCGGGTCGGGCGGAACATACTCCGCACCAAGGACGATCGGCATCATCTGATCATAGGCCCGACGCGCTCCGGTAAGGGTGCGGGCTATGTGATCCCCAATGCGCTGATGCATGAAGGCTCGATGATCGTTACCGATCTCAAGGGCGAAGTGTTCAAGGCGACGGCGGGTTATCGCCGCCAGAACGGCAGCCAAGTCTTCCTATTCGCGCCTGGCTCCGAAAAGACCAACAGCTATAACCCGCTGGACTTTATCCGGCCGGAGCGCGGCAATCGCACGACCGACATTCAAAACATCGCCAGCATTCTTGTGCCCGAGAACACGGAATCGGAAAATTCCGTCTGGCAAGCGACCGCCCAACAAGTTCTTGCCGGCGTGATCAGCTACATCACGGAAAGCCCCTTCTATAAGGACCGGCGCAACCTCGCCGAGGTCAATTCTTTTTTTAACAGTGGCGTCGATCTCCAGGCGCTCATGAAATACATCAAGGAGAAAGAGCCCTATCTTTCGAAGTTCACCGTCGAGAGCTTCAATTCCTACATCGCCCTATCGGAACGCGCCGCCGCGTCTGCTCTCCTGGACATTCAAAAGGCGATGCGGCCCTTCAAGAACGAGCGGATCGTCGCCGCGACCAATGTCACCGACATGGATCTTCGCGCCATGAAGCGCCGGCCGATCTCGATCTACCTGGCGCCGAACATCACCGATATCACCCTGCTGCGCCCTCTCCTCACGCTTTTCGTGCAGCAGGTGATGGATATCCTCACGCTCGAGCACGATCCCAATTCGCTCCCCGTCTATTTCCTGCTCGACGAATTCCGGCAGTTGAAGCGGATGGACGAGATCATGACCAAACTGCCCTATGTCGCCGGCTATAACATCAAGCTTGCCTTCATCATCCAGGATCTGAAGAACCTCGACGAGATCTACGGCGAAACGTCCCGGCATTCGTTGCTCGGCAATTGTGGCTACCAACTTGTCCTCGGCGCCAACGACCAGGCCACAGCCGAGTACGCGTCCCGCGCGCTCGGAAAACGCACGATCCGCTACCAGTCGGAATCCCGCACGATCGAACTTATGGGCCTGCCCCGCCGCACGAAGGTAGAGCAGATTCGCGAGCGCGATCTGATGATGCCGCAGGAAGTCCGGCAAATGCCGGAGAACAAGATGATCCTGCTCATCGAAGGACAACGGCCGATCTTTGGTGAAAAGCTTCGCTTCTTCCAAACACAGCCCTTCAAATCAGCCGAGGCGTTTTCCCAGGGCAACATTCCGCAAGTGCCGGAAGTCGATTATCTGGCACCGAAATCCGTGCCGGCGACAACTCCGGAATATGCCAAGGGGGGAGATCCTTCCGTCGAAATTCCCTCGCCGGGGCCAGTGACGGAGCAGAAGCCTTTGACGGCCGCCGCGGCGCAGGCGGCTCCGGTTAAGGCAGAACATGCGGCAGACGAGAAAGCTGCAGCACCTGCCAAACTCACCGTTAGTAAAAAGGCGCTGCGCCCGAAGCATAAGGCGACTGCTGCAAGCACTTGTGGTGCGGAAGCATCTGCAAGCCTTGATGCAATGGAAGCCCGGATAAAGGCCATCGAAGATGGCCTCAAACCAAAGGCTGCGCAGCTCAAGGAAGTGGTCGAGACGAAGGCTGAGAAACTTGGCGACAAGTCTCCGACCAAGCGCCGCAACATCATGGACATCTTCAGCGCAACAGTGCCTGATCCCGTCGAAGTTGGCGTGACGGCCGAATAGGTTGCCGAGACCACTTCCGACCCTTTGCAGCCATCTGAACCTGCCCGCGCTACGGCGTAAATCTGCCCCAAGCGGTCGTCTAGAGTAACACTAGCTAAGATAATACTAGAGAATCTCCCGTTCAGGCGCAGGCGGGGCCTCGCAGCTCAGACTGGTGGATTTCCTTTAATCGCTGCAGGTATGGGTTGCAGTTGTATATGAACATGTTAATCCTACTATGCAAATGGCGCGCTGATGGGGCTGAGCAGAATTCGAGGGGCAATGCGCAACATGCAGGTTGTTTTCACGTTAAAGTTCTTAGAAATATTTCGACTCCAAGATCGGCGATCGAACTTCGACAGTTAGAGCAATAGCCCACCGGTGACCGCAGGGAAGCGATTAGCTCCGTGTCTGGCAGGATCACAATCAGAACGGTGCCACCGAAGCGGGCGAACTGCTGACCATGTTGGAAGCGGGTATCAAACTGGTCAACCTGCCGCGTCCACCGAGGGGCGAAGCCTTCGACGACGGTTCGATGATGGGGTCGGACGGAACCGTTAGGCTCGCGGCGGACACGACACTGGCCTATCGACAGTCCAGCTTCACGAGGATCTCACGCTTCACGCTACCAATTAAGTCCAAAATTGCTTGGCCAGAGACTGCAGATCAGAGAACAGAGTGGAAGATACGTGACTATCCAAACCCGGAACTTCGTCGCGATCGCTGTGGTCGTTGCCACGACGCTGACAGCGGCCGCAAATGTACATGCAAGCGAACGCGGTAACGTTAGAGAACGTCTGCTCGCAGCACGAACGCAGGAGGACTTCGCAAAATTGTACGAAGGTATCAGCCGTAAATTTGGTGGAGATGCAAACAGAATCGTCGAATTCCTCAAGAGCAATTGACCTGCCACTGAACTTTCATCCAGCGGCGATTAGAGCCTCGGCGGTTTTGAACCGCTCCAGGTTTCTGGACCAGCGGAGGCTGGAGTTTTTCGGCTTCATTCAGGGAGGCGGGCTGGTTGCGCCTCCCGAATTCATCAGCGAGATCGGCACCTTGTTGCCGATCGCACCATG
>Ga0228710_1010235_pt1 | contig 12627 bp, 11 predicted proteins | sample MedpolnodulmetaG_FD_177995 | JGI IMG/M metagenome (GOLD analysis project Ga0228710, IMG submission 177995) | Root nodule microbial communities from Medicago polymorpha collected in Santa Monica, California, United States - pink nodules | ecosystem: Host-associated > Plants > Roots > Nodule...
AAGGTTTGTAAAAAAAAAAAAAGGAAATATGAGGTATTTTGGAGATGATATCATTGAAAAAGATAGAAGTTGTTAAGATATGTTTATATTTTATTCCGGAGAAAAGTGAGTTCATCTTGCTTATATTTTATTCTGCAGAGAGTATAAATTTTTAGTGACAATTTTGTGTAGAAAAATACTAATGAATCTTTATTTTCTAATTTTAAGATAAAATACGGGAAATGGTTTTTGTAACAGCCCATTTTTCGCTAGATTTTTTTTGTTATTTATTTATGTCTTTATATGTGATCAATTGCCTCTGTGTGTATTTTGGGTTAGGATTAGTGGATTTCGGTGTTAGAAGGGTATTATGGTCATTTTAGACTCAGGGGTATTTTGGTCATTTTGTGAGCAGGGGTAAATTAGTAATTTCATGGTGAGAGTTATTTTTAGTGTTTCAAGTGAGAACCATTATTTTTACTAAGTTACTATTCGGTAGTGATAATTAGTTTTGGACCGATAATTATTCGATAACTTTTAACCGTTTGTAGATAGAAACTTTGGAAGTTAGTTTATTAATGTTGTGAGCCCATTAGGACACTAAGAGGGTTAAGCCCAAAGTGTAGAGGCTATATAAGTATTAGTCATTAAAAAAAGTAGGGTTGTATAATCGGAGAAAGAGAAAAGGGGCAAGAGGAAGAAAGAAGGGTTAGAGAGAAGGATTGAAGAACTCATAGGAGCTCAATTGAAGCTTGTGCTAGGTTTGTTGCTTATTGAGGTAAGCGGCCTAGTTTTCATTCATAATCTTTTGTATAATCTCTTTTTCTTCTTAAACCCATAAGTGCTTATTTGTGAAAAGTGATTAATTGTGAATTTAATTGGTGAATTCGTGCTTGGGTTTTGATGTAATGTTTGGGTATGTGAATTTAATGATAATTAAGTTGTTGATGATAAAATTACATGCTCAAGATGTGTATATATGTATAATTTGTTGGTTTTGTGCAATTTGATGAAAAATGATGTTGTGGCTGTTGAATGATGGGGAGATCATGATTATATGATGTATTTGTTGTGGTGTTATGATGTTCTCATCAATTTATGCTTTGGGTGTTGATGAAAGTATTGTTGTGATTGAGTTGTGGTGATTTTGCAATTTTTGTGAAAATGGGTTGATAATGAGGAAGTTTGATTTGATGATGTTGAATGAGTTAAGGAGGTTGTTAGAATGAATTAGGATGATATGATTTTCTGTTTTAATCACTTTGTCTTGGAGAGAAATCATTTTGGGGAGAAAACGGGTTTTTGAGTAAAAGTCGTTTTAAGAGCTTTTGCCAAATAAGTCATTTTGGGATGAGTTTGATTAAGTTGTTTTAATGTTGAAATGTCAAGTTTTCAAGTGTGGTTTGTATGGTCTAAGTGTTAGGAGTGCATTGGCGAAAACGGAACTGAAATCGGATTCGAAAACAAGATTTTATGCGCGAAAACGTAAAAATGCATTTTGTTGTACTGGTGAGGTGACACGACCGTGTGTCCTGATGACGCGACCGTGTCAGTTTTGCAGAATTCTGAAACCTCATTTTTTCGTGTTTTTGTGTACTTTTAAGCACGCCAATGGATTTCAAACACCTAACCTTATTCAATCAATTTATAATTAAGCTTCTAAGAGTATCATAGCTTGATTCTAACTTGGTTTTGTTTTGAAAATGATTTGGTTTTGCAATATAGAAGAAATGATACGAACTTGTCGTAACCTTGTGATTTTTGATAATTTTGTTGTAGTTGGCCGGTGAAACGCACATGTATACTCTACTGCACTCATATGTGATCTAGGCGTATACATAGTTGAGGCATTGGATCTTGTTTACTTGGTTTTGGTTCATTGTCTCAATTGTTTTTAAAGTTGTAAAATGAGAGACGAACTTTGTCGAAAATGGTCTTTAAGACCGATTGCCTTGCTTATCTTTTGTGGATTGTTTTATATGATTATATGAAGATGTATGAATGGTTGTTGGGTGTTGAATCGTGAGAAACTATACAGAGTTGTTGAGTGGTAATAATGTTGTTGATGTTAATTACTTGCATACATGTTAATTGATGGTGATATTGTTGGTGAATGCATATATGCTGAATCATGATGATGAATTATGTTGTTGAATTATTGTATGCAAATGATATTGATTGTTGTTGGTGAGTTTATACATGCTAATTTGGGTGTGATTGGCGATGAATGCATGTATATACATATAGCCGTTGATTATAGCCGTTGAATTGTTGTGAACATATGCATGGGTGATTGAGTCATATGTTCATGCATCATATGTCGTGTCAGATGTTATATCCATATTGCCGTTGACCGGATACTTGTATTCATATAGCCGTTGACTATGATGTTTTTGTTGCATCATGAGGTGACGACCTTGGAGGAGTTTGGTACCACATGCATATATGTGTCGTGTATAGGCGCATATCACATTAGCATGAGTCTTAATTGTTGCATGTGAATGTTGATTGTTGATGATAAGTGTGTTTGATGAATACATACTTGTGACATTTGAAATTGATTAGTTGGTGAATTGTGTCATAATTGAATATGTGACTTGGTGAATGTATTTGATGATAATTATTTTGGTAATAGTAATGAGGTGAGATTTGTATATGTATGTATATACATATGATGTGGTGATTTATTTGATAATGATGATTGCTTGCTTATAACTTTGAAATGATGAATTGTAATTGTTGAGTTAAGTATGCTAAATGAAGAATAAGGTGAGCAATTCTTTCATTGTTTGATGTTGATAAATGATGAGCTTGTGTCGATGACCTGATTAGAGATTGAATATGCTTGCTATGCTATGTTAGTAATGTGATAGCTTGAGGTGTATGGAATGTGGGACAATATTCATGTGATGTTAATATTCTAGGAGGGATGAGTATGTATATGTGTTATGCATGAAATCCTAGAATACTTATGTTTGTTTATGTTGATTATGACTGATGTGAAGCTAACCCCCAGTGGTCTGTGGTGGACCGCCTACCTATTTGTATGAATGGGTAGACGGCGTGCAGGATTAGTTTTGTTGCTTACTTGGTGAGTGCTTGAGGATAGCGGAGCTACCTCGTCTATCTGTTTTTCGAGTCTTAGCTTAGGGCTTTGATTAGGATGTCGTCTTGTCTTTTATTTTGACGTTGGTTTATGTTGTTGAGATTTTGCACACGTGTCGGGATTTGGAGATTTTATATGATGATGTATATTGATCTTATGACATGTATATTTTGGAGATGTATGAATTATATCTGTTGCGACTGTTGAGAAATCTTATATATGCATGTTGTTTGAATTTTGATGTGAAGACGTAGCGTCTATTTCTTGAATAAATGCTTTATTCGCGTGTTTTATCGCTTTAATAGAAATAGGGCGTTACAGTTTTGAACATTAAAATGGGAGATGAAATACAATTCCTCTCTGCCTTTGTGGGATATTTTTCAAAACTGTGTATGATGTGTAAGAATAAAAGTAAGTGATGCAAAGTGCAAAGCTTATATGATTTTCACCTTTGTAGGATATCAAGAACATTTTCCAAGAAATGCTTGTCAGGTACATTATTCAGAGATGAGGCTAAAAATGCAAACAAAAATTGTTATTATAAATATCAAATGTGTTATTGTTAGATACACTGAGAGATGCAATGCAACTAAAAAAAGTTACAAGCATATACCATTTATTGAAGTACTTTCATTATAATGGGGATGCCTTCCTTCTTGCACAGCCTTCAAAATTGAAGAGAAAGTGAGTAAGAAACAAAATAAATACAAAACATGCACATGTATAAAATGTTCATTATTTAACTCAAATGCAACACTTAAAAAAAATAGGAAATCAATAGAATAATGGTTAAAGTGCACTTTTCCCCCTAAGTTTTAAAATGTTACGATTTTGGTCCCTTATTAAAAAAAATGAAAATTTTGCCCTTTATCTTTAGGGAAATATGTTCTTTTGACACTCTAACTTTATGGAAATATGATCTTTTGACCCTCTATCTTTAGGGAAATAAGCTATTTTAGCAATTTATCTTTACAAAAAATTGCAATTTTGGCCCCCTATTTTGGGGCATGTGCTGTCTTCTCAGCAACTTTACAACGTTTTGTAAAATTAAGGGGTAATTTTTTTCTTCATAGGGGGCCAAAATCGCAACTTTTTGAAACTTAGGGGGGGAAAATGCACTTTCGCCTAGAATAAAAAATATGGAAATAGAACACCTTAAATGAAGATATTTCTGCATACAATGCTCTTTTGTTGCATCCTTTCTTGGTTGGTTCATCATGCTTATCATCCTCATTAAAATCACCCAAGTGCTCTTTATCACTGATTATTGACTTGCCTTTTTCTGCGTTATTTTTGGTTGAGTTTTTTCTTTTTTCAAATTCTAATGTTGATTTTCTCTCTTTTTCTTGTTGCTTTTTCTTTTCCAAAGCAAGGACTCTGCTACTTTTTCTTTTCTCAATGAATTCTTCTTCATCTTCAAACCTAACTCGTTTTCTTTCAGAGCCTAAAAGGAAAACCAAAATTGAAAGAAGAAGAGATTATACGCAATATTCCAAACATATATGTAAAAGGATGAAAAAATAGAAAACACCAAGGCATAAGGAAGATGAACAACACCAAAATACAGAAAAGAACACTACTCTTCGTGTATATTGAATTCCTTTCGTCGCTGAAATCTCATATTCACATGATCAATAAGTCAACGACTATTAGATCAAGATCAGATGGTCCATATTTCAAGTTTAGGATTTTAGTTTTAGAAAAGTAAAACATCCACACCTCTTATTATGATCCAACGATCACCACTAATAATTTGAAATCCTTATTTTAGATGTATTTCAAAAGAAAACCACACCAATTGTAACAAATACAAAAGGTATATTTTGACCTCGCTAAGAACGCCTTCTAAGCTTTGAATAAATAGTCTTTTTTTTCTTCTATTCTTTATAAATATAATTGCATATCAAATAATACTTTGGTAGTGTGTTATAAATATTTATTTAAAAGGGTGTATTCTTTTAACAAAAGTGTCAATTAAAAGAAAATTAGTACATAAAAATGGTCGAAACAATTTAAGGAAAAATAGTCAATTTTATTCAACAAATAAAAAGAAAAGATAATTATTATATCATTGTGAAATAAATTAAAGCATATCTAAGATATGTTTTCAATGCAAAAACAAAAATAATGTATTTTTAAAGAAAAAATAATTTTTTTAAGGAAAAGGAAAAATAATGTTAACTATCCTTAAGAAAAAATAATGTTAATGAATAAATTCGCCAACACGAATTGACACATGTGGAAGGATTCACAATCGAATTCGCATATCATATATGCAAATGATTTGCAAATTCGATTTAATAGAATAAAGTTATATTAAAATCATATTTTCTATTGAGATGATATAATATTAATAGTATATAATTTAGTATTAAAAAAATAACCAGTATAACACTTGAGGTGTTCACTCAATGGTAAGAGTTTAGCTTTGCAATTTTACTAAGTTTGAATCCCCTCAAGGTTGGTTGTGAAATGTTACTTTGGTTTATAAAAATTTCTCCTTCCCCTTTTTAAAAAAAAATGAGAATAAGTGTATGTTGTTGTGTACACACACCAGTGAGACGGGTTCGAAGCGGATATCAACACCCCTTATTTTTTTTCCCAACTTTGAATATTGGGAGGGGAAAAACCCAACTCAAACCCAATCTAAAAAGGATTTCTCCATCAATTCCAAGATGTGTTTGGGTAGGTACCCACATGTGAGGGTTATGATGTCATGTCTAAGAAAATGAGGTTTGAAAAAAATATTGACAATTAAGTCATATCAATAAAGAATGAAATTAATTTTAATGTCTACACAAAGACAAGTAATCTCAGATCTTGATCATTTGATGATAAAAAGATGACTCATTCGAAGTTATATTTTAAACTAAATCTGATAAAATAAAAATATGAGTGGTCTGATCTTTATCCAACTACTAAAATTTCTCAATTGTGTATCCTATGTTTCTCATTCAAACATACAATCCAAATATGAAGATTTGATTATGGATGAGAAAATGAGAAGTGTATTAAATATAATTAGCATGAAAAAAAATGAAATTAAGATCTAACATTTATGGGGAGGGGGTGAAGTTTAAAGGGGTCTTAATTATGCATGCTCATCACATCATACACATGAACAAAACAAGAAGAGGAACATGATGAAGTTGGGGAGCAGCAAAAACAAATAAGTGGATTTTTAATAATTAAACAAAATTGATCAACCACAATAAAATTTGAGCAGAAAATTGAATAGATGATGTTGAATACATACCCATGATGATAGATCCAGAGCAACCTGCAGGGTAAAAAGCCAAACAAAAAACATCAATTATATAATCCTAAGTAACAAATCAATTAGAAGTCATAACAAAATGAGAGACAAAAAAAATTAGCAAATACCTCCACTACTCAAAGAGTGTGTGAAGAAGAAACCACTTTTTTATTATTCTGAAAATCTCAATTTTTTTTAAGATTGAAAAAATCTATCTTGCTTAATGGTATTGGAACACATAAATATGACAACAATACGACACATGTGTATTGTATACTGTGTATCGTATCTATACAATGAATTAATACATTTTTTTATCACTTTTTTAATATAGAAAAATGTTTTTGTTTTTATTGTAGAGCAGAATTTTTATAATATAAAATTTGAGTTATGTTATTAGCTAATTTCAATACTTTATTAACAACAAAAATGTATATGTTGTTAACCACTTTTGGATCGTAAATTTTGCTAATCACTTTGACTGCTTAATTAACCACAAAAATGTTTATTTTACATAGTTAATAAGATACATTTGTGTGGTGAATGAAGTAGTGAAATACGTTGATGACACAACTCAATTTGTGTGTTACAAAAAAATTCTTATGTAATACTCTCTTTGGTCCTTATTATAAGAAATAATTGACTTTTTAAATTTATCGTGTAAGTGATGTATCTAATCTATATTTATAACGAGATGCATTAATTGTTCAACGAACCTAAAAAATCAATTGTTTCTTATAATAAAGATCGGAGGAAGTAAAAAATTTAAAAGATGGAATGAAAAAAAAAGGTTTGACTAAAGAAGATATTGTTCACCTAGTACCGAGGTGTCACACTGTTGTCAACTTTTACGTTCAAATAGCATTATCGGTAATCTTAATATCGACATAAATATTTATCTTCTCTCTTGGTAAGTTGGACAACGTGTACTTTCTTAAAAAAAATTCTTTTAAAAACACCTTATACTTTTTCGGTCCTTATTAAAAAAAGAAAATAAAAAAACATCAAAACCAATGTAGTCACTAATTATTGTAACTTTTTGAATGTTTTTATAAATATATCGAACCTTATAGAAAATTGTGAAACAATATGACATTTTCTTATAAATAAGACAAAAAATTGAAGAAAAAAATTATATATTAAGGACCGAAAAGAGTTTTTGACAGTGAATCCATGGTTAAAATATTATTTATTTTGTATCAGAAATCTACAAATTTAAGCTACATATGTATAAAGCCACCTTGTATTTGGAAAAATTATGCGCAATTCACTCTCCCACACACACTTTTTGATTGATTAAAATTTAAACATACCATATTAAATTTATGTGTCTACACGATTTAGCCGAACTCGTTAGATTTTTAACTAATTAAAGATTTTTATCTAATTAAAGAGTGTTTGATAAAAAGGGTGTTTATCTTTTTAGATTTTAAACAACACTCCTTTATTTGAAAAATGATTTTATTTTTTATATAAAAAATTGATTCATTTTAAAATTATTTATCAACAAGCATTGTCGAAAAAATAAAGTTTTTAAATTTTTTTATAAATCTTACAGACCCAACAGTAATTGTTTGCATCTAGGTGATTCTAACATGAGACCTAGATATTAACATATTTTTAGGTCTCAAGTCTTCATTATCAAACCAACCTATGGAGGATTTAACTTTGACTTAATTTAAAGTTTTAAAGAGGTCTTTTATCTTCTTCCTTTTTCTTGTCAAATTAGTCTTTTATGTTTAAAAACATCAACAATATTGAACCAAACATCATTTCCCATCTATTTTTAATATCAAAAGTTTTATTTGACCAAGATATAAAAAAAAGTTTTATTTGATTTTTATTATCAAAAGTTTTATTTGACAACGATATAAAAAAAAAAAGTTTTATGTGACCATTCAAAAAATAAAGTATGTATACAATTTATCAAACTAACATCTAAATTACATGATAATAATTGTTACAATATCAAATCCATCAAAATTAACATGAAATTTTTTAGTTTTTTTTATCTATTGTGACATAGTTGTTGACGATGACCGTGTATATTAAAGAGCTAGAACTATTTTATAAAAGAAACAAAGCAATAAAACAGTAAAGAATAAAAAAGATAAATTAAGGAAAATAAAATAACATTTTGATTCATTTCATTATCTTCTATGGTGTGACAAGGACACTACATACAGGGGTGATAATGGGTAAGAGAACTGCTCTTTATCCAAGTGAAATGTCCATATTGCCCCGACGTGAGTTAACTTGCGCTGTGTGAGTTAAGTCACGCTGCGTGAGTTATATGCCCAGGCAGAGCCTCATTTCCAATCAAATCTCTCTCAAATTACCCCAATTCGAAATTCCTTCAACTTCAAATCAAACAACACTACAACAACAAGAACAAGTAAGTTTTCACTTAAATTATGTTGGTATGATAGATTTTTCACTTAAACTAGTATTTTTTTTAGGTTTAGTGTTTTTTTAAAATTTTGATTATTTTTGCAAGAAATTATAGAATGTTACGTGTAAAAGACTTATAGTGCTTAATTGTTATGATGCTTAGATGTTTGCATGATTATGTTAGATTTTTTTAGTTTTAGTGTTTGCATGATTATGTTAGATTTTTTTAGTTTTAGGGTTTTGTTAAAATTTTGATTTTTTTGCAAGAAATTATACAATGTTGCATGTAAATCACTTATATTGCTTAATTGTTTAGATATTTGCATGTTTATGTTGTAGTTATCATTTTTAGGGTTTATGTATAATTTGCACTCCACGTGTTTGATGAAATGTTTGAATAAGTTTTTCATTGATTGTTTTTAATTTCTTATTGTGTAGATTTGAAGCAATGGCTGGGTGGATCGACGTTCATGCAGAATTCAACGGCGGAGAACCTCAGAGGTTGAAGGTTCGGTGTCTTGGTGTAACGTTAAGAGGTCTCAAAGATCAACTGAATGAATTCAACCAAGGAGTCAACTTCAGAGACACAAGGAGGGTGGAATACGTTCGGTATAAAGTCCAACGCTTGACGAGGGGATAATATCATTCACTTGGGTGGAATTAACGAACGACGAAAACGTGAAGAACATGTTTTGGGAGCACAACATGTTTCAATGGATCGATATGCGGGTAACGCTGCTGAGATCAACTGAAGATATCATCAAAAGTTTGATTCCGCCAGAAGATCATGATTAGGTAAGGAATGCACCTTCCAACTACAACAATTGTCTACCTCTGAATGGGGTAAGTCAAACTTGTTAAATGACAGTTTCCAAGCATTCACCCGGAAGTGTTATTGTTTCATTCAAAAGATTAAATTCTTGTTAGTTTGGTTTAGATGAAGGTATTGAAGTGTCAAGGACTGGACCTCATTCTTTTGACACTTGAATACCATCATCTAAACCAAACTAACAAGAATTTAATCTTTTGAATGAAACAATAAAACTTCCGGATGAATGTTTGATAGCTGTTGTTTAGCAAGTTTGAATTTACCTCATTCAGGGGTAAGATAATTGTTGTAGTTGGAAGGAACATTCCCGAGTGTAATGTAATGTAACTTTTATTCGAATTTATTCAATACACAATTTTTATTTAAATTTACGCTGAATTTCCGAATGTAATATAATGTAACTTTTATTCAAATTTATTGAATAAGCAATTTTTATTCGAATTAACGCTGAATTTATTCTAATTTATTTATTTACTTTATTGGAATTTATTAATTAAGACAAGTGCAAAAGTTAACAAAAGTGTGTAACAATCGGCCACAGTAGTGTGAGTTAACTCACGCCAAGGTCAACACTAGCGTGACTTAACTCACGCTAAGTTGGCCGGTGGAATTTGTTCAAGAACACATTTTTTTGAAGTTGGTCAGTTATTCAACCTTCAATTTAACTCATTTTTACACGTTTTTTTGAATGTTTTGATTGCATTTAGTACCAATAAAACCTATGCTACCCATTTCTCCCTATAAATAGCCCATTCAAAACTCACTATTTTCTCACACCATACATTCTTTTCTCCTCCCCACTCTTTCACCTTTATATTTTTAGTTTTTTTAAGATTTTTTGGGGGCCAACTTAGTGGTAAAAAAGGGTCAAGGAAGGCGGTAAAATAGGTCAACTGACTAGGGGTACAAAGAGGTCAACCCTTGGGGTAAAAGTAAATCTCCTTCTTTTTACTGCAAAAACTTTTTACCGTGGGTAAAAAGACTCTTTCTTGGGGTATAAAAAGAACCAGATTTAGATTTACCTTGAAAGGATGATGTCTTTTTGCCCCAAGAAGGCTGGTCTCTTTTGCCACCGACCTTGATCCTTTGTTACCCCTAAGTTGGTATATTTTTACCTCAAAGAAGCATATTTACTTTATTCCAATAAAATGTATCAAATTATGTATTATGTAATTGTATCAAAGTATTAATAAAATGAGGTTTTATTATGTAATTGTTGAGAATTTATTTTAGCATTTATATTATTAGCATTGATATTATTTATATTACCATTTGAATAATTATTTAATTTCAAATTTTTTTTGCATATTATGTAGCGTGAGGTAACTCACGCTCCAGTATTTGTAAATTAACACTAGCGTGAGTTAACTCACGTAAATTATACACTGTTATAACTTAAGTCACGCAAGGGTATTTTGGTCATTTCACTTGGGAATGAACAAAATCGTTTGAGTAAAGAGCAGCACTATAGGGTGAATATGTCATAATCATGACGATCTATACAATTTTTCAAAAGCTACTCATTGTAAATTTTGCAAAATCCCAGTAGATCATCATTATTCTTGGATAATCATTGTGATATCAAACACACACTGAATGTTATGCTTATTAGGTACTATAATTAAAATTTATAAACGAGTTATGTGTACAAATGGAATTCATTTAAGTACACAAAAATGGATATGTCTATCTTCTTTACATTTTGCTTGATTAATGAAAAAAGACAGGAAGAGAATAAAAAGAAGAGAATATAAGATGAGTATTTAGTACTTTTGGTAGCTGAAAAAAATTAAAGAAAATGATAATATAAAAGACATGTGTATTTGTAAAATAACATATGTACTCACGCACAACCTGCACAATATTCGAGCAAGGCTAAACATTGTAGGTCATGTCGTTTTAACTAGTAGGTATCGTTTCGCCAATAAATACTTATTTTATACAATGTATTCGGCACAATTAATCAACACACGAGCTATTTATGTTATTTTATCTCTTTATTATTATGGTTTTATCTTTATTTATATACATTTATTATTCTAGTAACAAAAAACTCAACAATGGTACTTAACGCTCCATTGGACCAGTTAAGGAACTCACAACTAAGGGAAAAAGTTCATTTCTCATCATTAATCTTTGAAGAAAGGGAATGTCGCACTTGAGGACTATCAATCAATACCTCAGTTAAATATCTAATTCGACAACATTAATGAACATAATTTTTTTTATTAAACTAAAAAACTTTAAGAAAAAACTAAACAAAAATTTGTGGGACATAAACTTAACTCAATAAAGAAAAAAAAAACTTCTCATATTACATAAGTTTTCTATCTCTCAAACAAATATTATGTGGTTGAACTTAGTTATATTTTTCTTTTTTTCGTTTAAAGGTTTTTCACGAGCGTCTTTATCTTTCAAATTCTTCAATATCTCAAAGTCATGAACAATATTGTGATGTATATTATTATCATAAAAAATAAAGTGAAATGTATTTCATAAGAAAAATAGATGAATATAAATTATTTTATTTCTTCAATACTTGAGAAGAAAAACGATTCAAAATCTTATACCTATCATATCATCATGAGTATCTTTTCTCCTAAAAACCAAGTTCCGTATCGTCATCGTGTAAGAAATAGAGTCCATCTGGTCTTACTTCTCGCCAACATCTTCTTGTACATAATGGAAGATCTATTTTTGCATCATAAATTACTATAGTCTTTTCAGGTAGGTTATCCCATTGAAGAGTACAACGGAAGAGTGTAGTCTCTCTTACATTGACAAAGAAACTCCATTGTAATGGTGCCCCGACAAGAACATTACGTTTGCCAAGATCATTGTCCTTTGAACTGCAATGCACCACAAGAACACTATTATCTCCCAATATATTTTGAACACTAACAGTTGTTTTCGTAGAGATAAAATCACCATGTTTTTTAGCCTGTGAAGTTGCAAGAATGAACAATAAAACACTAGCTTTTGCACCCCACCCCCCCTTTTTCAGATCTGCACCCCCTTTTTTTTCATTTCTTTTTTGGCATTTTTCTTTATTATTTCTCTAGCTTT
>Ga0228710_1010237_pt1 | contig 12626 bp, 8 predicted proteins | sample MedpolnodulmetaG_FD_177995 | JGI IMG/M metagenome (GOLD analysis project Ga0228710, IMG submission 177995) | Root nodule microbial communities from Medicago polymorpha collected in Santa Monica, California, United States - pink nodules | ecosystem: Host-associated > Plants > Roots > Nodule...
CTTAAAAATATTTGCCGTTTAAAAAAAAAAAAAAAAAAAGTGTAGTTTTGATTGCTAAAATAATTAACACAACCAAGAAAAGTATTGTATGTAAATGCAAAGCAAAAATCATGCATACATAGTCAATGAATGAGAGGGAGGGAGGGAGAGAAAGAGAGCACGAGCAAGAGAATTGTAAAAAGAAAAAATATTTGCATTTTTCTTCTAGTGCCGCACTTTTAAAAGCCATTCACCTTGAAAATAAAGTTGTTACTTGTAGCTTATATGTCGACCCACGTCTACTTTGTCTCCGCCGCCAAAACAAACAAACACTAATATAGGTTTTAGTTGTAGATAAAAGTTTTGGAGTGTGAAGATACAAAATTAAATAAATTAGAATACATGAAAATTTACTTGTTCAAACTGACGTGTGACAATCGAGTATTCATCTTGTTTAAGGATGGGTTGTTGAATGCATTAAATTAGTTTAGGCTCACTTTATTTATATTCGTTGTTGTAATATCAGGAAATGTTTGTATTTTGTTATGTCAATATTCTCTAACCATGAATTCCTAATGGGTTTTTGAATGTTGATGTTGAATGCATAAATTAATTAGTTTAGGCTCACTTTATTTATATTCATTGTTGTCATATCAGGAAATGTTTGTATTTTGTTATTTGAATATTCACTAACCATTCCATATATCAAGAACTTTTCATTCACGAGAGGATGAGATATGAGAAAGGGGTGCATTAGAATGACCTGCACACCAGCTCCCAACCATTTGATGTCGCTGAGGCAGAGTTAATCTCATTTGTAGAATCAATTTGTCCAAATTTGGTTAAGGTGTCCATCGAGTAAGAAGTGTCTATATTTGTTTCCTAGGTAGGACCTAACTCATAATGGTTTTAGTTTCAAATTTTAATATTTGGAGTTGATATCTTTCATTCAGTGAGATCAGAGAAGCGACAACTTACTGATACAAAATTATTTTATTCGGTATGATGATCACATTATTTGAATGCTTAGAACTATGAATAAATTTAAGTTTAATAGACTTGCATTCCTTTGTGAATAAAACAGGAAATAAAAGCCATCTCCCTCTCGTTACTTTAAAATCCATCCAAAATTAGATTTAACACAGGATATTGAAAATGCGGCAATTCATAAAATATAAATAAAAGTATTCAGCAATCAATATTTTAAGGATACATAAGGTCCGCATAGAATATCAATGTTTTTAGCGAAACACAGGAGACATTAAATAAACAACGGAGCAAAATGGGTTTCAAGTTCTACAAGACACATTCCCCTCAAAAAAGGTCTCACAATACACGAAAAGAAAAGCAACCAAAATTAAGTCTCAGAAGTACAGAACAGAAAATTTGGGGCTGAACTTTTTAACTATATCCTAATTGCTGTTGCTGCTGAGGAGGTTGGTAACTTGCATACCCCGCCGGATAGCTGCCATACATATTGGGGTCTTGTCCAGCAGGTGGGGCATAAGCATAATTTTCATAACCTTGGGCATATCCGCCAAAGTAACCACTACTACCGTTCCACTGGTTTGGATCTTGTTGGGTCTGAAAATCAGCAAGGAAATCCATTAAAGTTGATCAAAATAAGTCAAAAAAGTTTGCATCAAATGCAGCTCAGGTTTACAACAATCTCAAAACTCTTACCTGTTTGTTTGCCGGGCTTCGTCCCCATGAAAGCCGGACATTTTGTCCACCTAGAAGTGTACCATTTAAAACCCGAAGTGCTTCCTCAGCAGAACTCCTGATATATGAAATATAGTGTCACAATCAGAGCACTGAATAGAATGGGGAAGTAATACCGTCATAAGATAAATATCAAATATTTAAATGATTAATTTACCTGTCTGCAAATTGGACAAACCCACATCTCTTGCCTGATGGAATCTTAACATGAACCAGTTCACCATACTGAGTAAAAACTTGTTTCAAATGTTCATCTGTGACATTAGGATCCAAATTGCCAACAAAAATCTGCAATGAAGAGAAATCAGGTTACAAACAAGTATAAAAGAGAACAATTTCTATGTTATAAAGAAATACGCACGGTTGTATTATTTGGATCATTCTCGTTCTGTGCCCCCCCTTGTGGATTCTGATAAGAAGCTGCATTTTCAAAGTAAAATAAAATAAATAGATAAATAACAAAAAACATGGAAGGAAGCAGTTCATAGAAAAAAGGAAGAAAATAAACCAATAGCATAAATATAATAAAATGCACAGCTTGTACTTCTGTGACATAATTTTCAAGCAAAAGCAAGCACACGAGGAATTTCAGAAGCAACAAACAACGATAAACATTCAACAAACAGAAATGAAGTCAGTATAAAATAAACACATTCAATTTACTTAACCTGTGCAATGAAAGGATGCACCCAAGGTTGAGGAGCACTAAAAAGATTGGTGCCTTACACACACCATCCATGTTGAAATATTGAAATATAACTATACATTAAATCATGGACAAAATGAAAAAAGGATTGCGTGAATACGATAAAAATAGTTGAAGTGTTGAGCAATGCAAGGACTGCATGCGCGTGTGTATGTGTTAATTTATTCACATATGCATCGAAGCATATAGAAATGGCAATGATCTTCCTTGTGTCTTAAATATTCAATAAAAATAGTTAGAGTGTTGAGCAATGCAAGGACTGCCAGCGCGTGTGTAAATTTATTTACAACTGCATCAAAGCATATAGAAATGGCATCGATCGTCCTTGTGTCCAATATTATAATCAAAGTTTAATAGAGATTGATGTCCTGTATTATAATCAAGGTTCACGTAGAGATTGAAATAAAGAACAGAGCAGGAAACTGTCGAATGCTTGTGCAGAAAAAACTCATAACGCATCAACTAGAAATTCCGAAAGATTACACTACCCATTAGACTGAGCAATATATGATAAATTATAAATTTAGTACGCCAAACAGTGCAGAAACTAACCAAGAAAGAGAAAAGGCCATAACATCATGAACATAAATAGTAAAGAACGTGACAATGAACAACCAATCTCCATGGTACAAATTTAACACAACGAAAGCACTAAAGACCAAGACTGAATAGTACAGATTCTACAAAATGAAAGCACTAAAGACCAGGACTCCACCTTTTACCCGTGTGGATTTGAGATTGGTAACTTAAATTATTAAAGCATCAGACAGATGAACCAAAAATTATTAAAAGTAAACAAGATTTGCTGTAGAACAAGCAAATAAAATTGAAAGATGTAGTTCTAATGCAAGAACTAAGATTATTTGGATATAATTTAAAATACCAAAAGAAGTAAAGCTCAAAAGAATAAAAATTAAGAGCTGAAACAAAGAAAGGTGGGCTGAAAAAAATTAAAAACTATGAATAGCTGTGGTATGTAATTTGGCTTAAAAGCAAGCCAACAAAACGAAAGGAAAAGAGAAAGTAAACAGAATAGGTGCGGAATAAAGGCGGGAAAGAAAATGCCACCAAAAATTAATGGGCGAGACATAAACGGATTACTGACCTACGGAAGGCCATGCACTAAAATGGTAACCATTTCAGCTGAAATCAGTTCCAGGCTCGAGATGACAGAGCCTCTTGAAACCCTGCTTTGAGACAACACGAGTTCTATAAGATTTTATTATTCTACATTATTTACTTAGCCCAAATTTTGAAACGAAATTACGAACAAGCATCGTGTTTAGACAGCATATCTTCAAGAGCCTGACTGAAACTTATCATATACTAAAGGATAACATTTAGGAATTCACGCAATAAAAGATAACAGGGAAACATAAAACATTATTTCCAAACAGTATCAGTATTTATCAATAGCTAGACACATGCATCTAAAGGAAAACAGCTCAAGTTTTTCTTTATGTTGGCCAATGTATAACAACCATTAAAAGGACATACCTTTTGAAGTCTGTGTGCCAAGGTTTTTGTTAGAAGCTGGTCCAATACGCATGGGTCTTGTGGAACAAAGAACCCCTTGCATTTCAGACATAGCCCTCATTTGTTCACTCTCATCAGCAAACCTAACAAAACCATAACCTTTTGTCCTACCAGTGGTCCTGTCAATTACAACTTTCGCACCCTTAACTGAATTATACCGAGTTCTAAACACTTCGGTCAAATGATGATCACTAACATCAGCAGCCAAGTCACCAACAAATATGGTGTAATCAGGAGAATCATCATGACGCTTCTCACCAGAACTAAAAGTTGCCCAGTTCAATCTGAAATTCTGGCCACCATTTGGCATGATGGTGCCATTATAAGTTTGAAGTACTCTCTCAGCACCAGCACGGCTAATAAACTCAAGAAACCCATAACCTTCAGATTGATTAGTCTGCTTATTACGAATAACTTTAACAGATCCAACCTACAAAGGAACAGCACAATTTCGTAAATAATAAACAAGATGCCTTCAAAGTTGATATAATAGTTTCACCATCAATATAGTGAAAATAATACTACAACAATCACCTTGAACAATAAACAGTTCAAGCAAACAGAATAAATAATAGATAAATTTCTTTGCACTGAAAGTGTAAAACATTTTTAGCCGTGTATCCAATCAACCACACCATAGTGCCAAATGTATACCTTGGTTTCTAAAATATTTCCATAAATATCTATTGTCATGATTTGTTATGATGCATGGGTAAAAAAGCTTTACACTGTCTGTGCATGCAAATTAAATCCAATAAATAAACCATACAAACACGAGATTATCCACTTTCACCAAACAGAATACATCGATTTCATAACATACTCCTTTTTCAAAGAACCTCCGTATCATGATGATTTGATAGGATGCATGTGTAAAAAAGTTTTACACCATCCTTATAACAAATTAAATCCAATGAATAAACCATACAAAAGCAAGATTATCCAATTACTCAAAACAGAAAACATCCTTTTTCATAACAAACTGATCCTTATAAAAGAACCTCGTATTCAAAAATTAAACAATTACATAACAGATTTGTTTTTGTTCCAATTAACATAAACTTCATGTTTCAATTAGCCCTAAAAAAAATAACCCTAACAAAAGAGATTTAAAATCAATAGATCTAAAAAGATAAGATAATAAAAGCGGTTATTATACCTCGCCGGTGTGAGAGAAACAGTTATAAAGATAATTCTCGTCCATCCAATATTGCAAATCACCGATCCAGAGAGTACGGACTTCATCGGCGTTGGTAGGAGGAGGAACCGCCGATTGTTGAGGAGGCTGGGCGTTAGGGGCCCACATCTGAGGAGGTTGGGTTTGTGGTTGAGGCTGATGAGGAGGCATCATCATGTAGGGTGGTTGTTGTTGATGCTGCTGTTGTACTTGTTGATGGAATTGTTGAGCCAAGTTGGGTGGTGGCATACCTGGTCCTCCTGGTTGCATCATCTTCTTCTTTGATTGATTGAATTGAATCGCACAAATTCTAGAGAGAGAAAGAGATAGCGATAGAGAGAGAAAACGAATGAAGCAAGTGGTGTGTGTGCGCGCTTTTAAAGAGTGATTCAGACTCTAACCCTAACCCGATTACGTGTCACTCTTTTCTTTGCATCTCGCTGGATTTTTATTTCTTTTTCTTTTTTTTTTATCTTTTTGTTACAAAGATTTGTTTTATTTTTTCTCTCAAGAGCTTCTTTTATTTCTAAAGGATATTTGTTCTATTTTTATTTTCATGGAAAGATTTTAGAGTTAAATAACTTTCTCTTTGTAAATATCTCAAAATTCATTATTAATTCTTTTAAGAAAATGGAATAGTCTATGACTTTTAACTTAACCGATAAAAATATCAAATTTATTGGGTCAAACGTTATGATCGAGTTTAAGTTGTGACATCTCTACTTGTATGTGTGAATTTTTATATATAAGGGAAGTCATTTGAATAGTTACTTGAGAAGTTACCTCATTTCTTTTGACCAAGGTCTCCTTAACTTTGAAATCGACTTTGACATGTTAGGAAATATTTTTACCCCGTCCACTCACGTGATGCATAGTAGTCTTAAATTGTGTCCTTCTTTGCGTATTTTTACCTTGTGCAATACAATGATAATTTTGAATTTTAATGTGTTAGTTGAAAGTTTATCGATATCGCAATATTTAGAAAAATACTTGAAAAATAAATTGGTTCAATTTGAAGTTAGAGAAGGAAATTAGAGACAAAAATCGGAGACGGAAACCATCGTATGTCTGTTGGAGATTATAGATGGAAATTACAGACGGGAAATGGAGACGAAAATTGTGAGGCTTTCTTATCTCACATTTCTTTGCAATACAATGTGGAGGTCGACGTATTGATTTGGGACATTAATTTTGATGGTATAATTTCATACAAGAAGCTTATGTGTTGATCTACATTTTTGAAGCATCTGTATTTTCTTCTTTGTATAGTGTCACTTAAAACAATATGGTTCCATTGAAGTTATCGTTGTTCGCTTGAACTATTAAATGAACAACTTTTAACTAAACTTAATTTCATTCAAGGAGAGATACATTTTAGCATCGTTTTGTGTGTGGAAGAGTATAATTCAAAGTTAATTCAATTTGTATATTCTCAAATATAAAAGCAATGTGTTTTTTTTCAAATTCATTCAATAATTAATGAATTGGGATAATTGGTTTATAATATAAAGGGGAAATTGCACCTACCTCCCTTGAAGTCTCTTCAAATAGCACAAACACCCCCTCTAATTTTAAAATAGACACTAACCTCCCCTAAGTTCTATAAAAATTAATTAAGACATCCCTCTTCTTCTAACACCGTTTGTTTTTCTCCGTTAAAGTAAAAGGAAAAAAAAAACTTATTAACATTGTTTAAGCCATTCTTCTGCGCCGCTGACAACAACACCTATTAGTAATTCACAATATTCAAATTAGTGATTCTAAATTCCAATATTGATCGATTACATCAATTCCTCCATTGAGCGGCCTATTATTCTTGTTCTACACATTGTCACCTCCATTTGTAATCCCTCACTTAAAACATATTTACCCAACAAATTAATTGAAACATAAAACATGTTTTCAATTATAGACTTGCGATTGGAGAAAATGATAAGGGATATTGAACAAAAAGAAGTATTCCATTGTCAAGAGCAAAAACATGTTTAAATGGATTTCTAGTTTGGTCGGTTTATTTTCTCGGTGAAGTTGATGCTAAATAAGGGAGTTTAAAGGTAAACTAGATAACGGAGATGAGAAAATAGGAAGAAAACAATGTAAGTGTTAAGAATAGGTTGCTAAGAATTAAAGGTATAAAATCTAAAACAAATCAAAGGCCAATTGCACACCCACCGTCCACCGCAGAGCTGAATATTGCCATCATTGAAGAAATTGGTTGAATGCTTAATTTGTTGCAAAAATTAGGTTGCTAAGAAAATATATCAGATTTTTAAAAGGATTTCTTGGAACTAAACAGAATAATTAACAGAGCTAACATGAAGGGAGGTTATTGTATTTTTGAAATTAGAAGGGAGGTGTGTTACATTTAACTAAATTTTAGGGGAGGTAATTGTAATTTTCCCTAATATAAACCATATATATTTGTTGTTCAACGAACTTTAAAAAAATCTATAGAGGGAGCACTACTGTATTTATTACTATACATATTATTATAGTAAACTAGTGTGTCCGCCTGTTTTTTTTTCTCTCTCTTTTCGCTTAGCGTGTAACTCAGGAATCGTATTTTTTTATGTGATTTTAATTAAATTATAGGTATAAATGTTTTACACTTTCAAATGTTTATCTTATTGTAGGTATAGATTTTTGACACTTTCAAATTATAACAAATCATTTTTATCTTTTTCAATGACATCAACAATATAATACAAATTCTTATCATTTTCAGTAACACCAAAAAAATAACATTTTATTTTAAATTCGGCATCTCATCTAAGGACCGAGTAATCTTAGAGAACCAATCTCACCGCCCACTTGCGGGGCCTCGTTTAAAGTCAGAGCGAAGTTCTGCATAGACTTGTCCACTGAAATTCGCATCAGAGGGGATCAGATCGGTGACCTTGAGAGGAACGCACTCCAAGATCTCAAGCCAACCACTAGCTCAACCCAAAATGGATAAAAAAAAAATTATAATCAAATTTATTTTGGCATATTGTTTGTAGGTTTTTTGTCGCTGTATGTTATTAACTTGGATGCTGTGAGTTTGTTCGCAGATTCTCCCTTTACTTTTTTAACGAATTTTGTATCGTATGTACTTATCAATTTGAATGAATGAATATCATTTTGTTTTTGTAAAAAAAAAAATGAAAAGGTGACTACAATCATACATCCCATTATATATGGTATAAATATACTTTTTTTTATCTTCTTAAAACATGTACAAGCTCATATCTTCCATTGCGATGATGTCTTCAAACAAATTCAACAATCTAGTAGTGGCAGCAACCAAAAGACTATCTGCAATTCAAACAATGACGACTAGATATCTGAGTCCACACTCTTCCACTCAATGATGGTATAGTAACCGTACTTAACCTTGTTTTTTTTTAAGGAAATCTTGTTTTATCTAAGCAGGTTCAAAAGGATGAAGTAGGTCATTAACTGGAAAAATATTCGACTGAGGATGTTTAGAGCTCCATCTTTAATTTGAAACAATTTTGTTATAGGAGCCAATTATTCCTCCATATATGTCGATAGAATCCCCATTGATCCAAAAGGCTTAAAGCATGCTCCTCTATGAGTAGCTCGACATTGACTATTGTTTGGCATAAAGAAAGCAGTTAGGGTAGTATTTAGTTCAGGGAGGAAAAGTATTTGGAGTTCAAAATTAAAACGATATTGTTTACATGCTTGTGGAATATTTAAAAGGCTAAAAACACAACACACAAAAAAAACTACGAAGTGGTATCTAATATTAAGCATAAACTGTGACACGGACATCTGACACAGACACGTCGACATTGTTCGTTTAAAAGACACAGGATACCGGCATCACTACATACATGTCTATTTATAAAATATCAAAATTGAGAAATTCATTTCGTTTTAAAAAAATTATAAAACATCAAGTTTAATGCATTTGACCCCTGATTGATCAGTAATGTTTGACACATTTTTAATTCCAGTAGACATGTTTGAGAGATGTTTAAGAAGCCTCTAAGCAACGAAAAAACTCATTTTTTTTGGACACTTGTCAGAGTTGTCTGATCTTGTCGCATAAGTGTTGAACGCTGATCTATGAAGTGTCGAAGCAAAGAAAATAGAAAAATGGATCCTTGTGTGAGGTTTCTTACAGTGTCAAACAAGTGACATTCGAGTGCACCGACACCCGTCAAATACCGTGACACGTCTACTCCTAGATGCGTCTGTTGCTAATGCAGATGTGATGTCTCAGGATGCGAGTAGGGTGTAACACTTCAGTTTGGATCAATTTTCAATAAAAAAAAGGTTCAAACTAACCGATGATATCTTCGTTAGTTTAGTTCAGTTTTTACTGCTTTTTAAAAATGAAACCAAACCAAACTAATCGGTTTGGTTCGGTTGATTGATTTATTCAAAAATACAATTAAAAAAAAAAATCAATATTCATGTAGAGATACACGAAATATACATTTATTTTGTTGGTTTCATTTTATTTTTTTGAAACACAAAAGTGATCAAATTTCTTCTTCAATATACATAATACAACATACAGACATAGGCCCCGTTTGGATTGACTTATTCTCAGCTTATGTGGACTAATCTACTAACATAAGTCTTTTTAAAAGTGTTTGGACAAATCAATAAAAATAACTTTCCACAATTTTATAAGCTGCTTATGCCAAATTTTAATAAGCTCAAATTTTGAGCTTAACATGTAGCTTATCACGGGGCTTAAGTAAATACATACTTGCTTCAATTCCCGCATTACACTTTTTTTCCACAGCCTATATTCTATTCATTGTATAGTGCACCGACTAGTTATACCTATCTTTGGTTTATCTCCATGTAAGTAATAACACACGTAACTACCAACAAAAAAATAAAGAATTTTTCAACAATGGTTTAGGGCTATCAATTTTTTCTTTGTAGGGAGTATAGGACTATCAAACTTTTACCTATGTTTGATTATTTCTTACTTTTATATTTGCATTATTATACTTTTTTTAAAAGGGTATTTGCCTTATTTTACTTGAGAATAGTGATGTTTATACTATTTATTTACACCTCTAATGTTAATTTTGTTATAAAAGAATATTAATGATTTTTTATAGGATAAAATAAGGTTTTGGTCCCTACAAATATATCTAATTCCGTTTCTAGTCCTCATAAAAAAAATACATGTTTTAGTCATTATAAAAAATTTCAGCACATAGTTTTAATTCTTATAAAATTAAAATTTGTATAATTATGTTTAAACTTTTAAATTTTTAAAAGTTTTTTTTTACAAACATGTTAAGAATATTATAAGAAACTCTTTTACCTAAAAGTATAACTTTTTAACATCTAATGAATTAAATATGATTTTTTTAAAACGTCAAAATTTCAAGATAAAAGTAGTAAATTTTAGACTTAAAAATCAAATTTTGAGATTTTTTTTATGGAGGAACTTATTATAATGTTCTAAACAAGTATGTAAAAAACCATTCAAAAGTTTCAGATTTTAAGCATAATTAAACAAATTTTAATTTAATAGAAATTAAAACTATGTTTTCAAAAAAAATTAGGGACCGAAATATTTCACCTTTTTTTATGAGGACTAAAAATGAAATTGACTATATTTTTAAGGACCAAAAGCTTATTTAACTCTTTTTTAATGTATATTAAAATTAGGATTAAATATATTTTTGGTTCTTATAAAATATGGACCTTTTAAGTTTATTCCTTACTTAATTTTAATAGTTCTTTTAGTCCCTACAAAAAAATTATGCACTCATTATTAGTCCCTACTCAATTCAAATCTGTTTAATTTATGTTTAAACTCTTAAGTTTTTGAACAATTTTTTGCATACGAGTTAAAAACATTACTAAAAGTTCCTCTACAAAAAATTATCGCAAAATTTGATTGCTACGTCCAAATTTTGTTACTTTTACCTTTACCTTTTGTCATTTTAAAAAAAAATCATATTTATTTTGTTTCATATTAAAAATTTCTAAATTTTAATAAATGAACCTTTCATGTTGTTCTAAACGTGTCTAAAAAAAATCGTTAAAAAATTTAAGAGTTTAAGGATAATTAAACAAATTTTGTTTTAGCAGGGATTAAACTTATAAGTAAATTTATTTTTGTAGAGACTAAAAAAAACTATTAAAATTAAGAAAGGACTAGACTTAAGTTAAAAGTTCACAATTTTATAGGGACCAAAAACATATTTAACCCTTCAAATTATTACTAAATTTTAATATTGTTCTTTTTACAACTTTAAAATCGTGGTTTAATTCCTTAAAAAAATTGTGGTTTGATTCTTTGATTTTTTTTAAAAAAAATTTAAAATATTTTAACATTTCATAATTGCTTATGTAATGACACATCTAAACGCTTCAATTTATGTAAGTACTTTTTAGTGTACATATCCAAACGTAAATAGCTTATTGAGTATAAGAACTTATGATGTAATTTATAATGCTATAAGCATCAATATAAGTTGTTTATCCAAACGGGACCATAGTATAATTCAATCTTAATACAAGTGGGAATAGTTAAAGTTTGAGAAGACTATTAGAAGAATGTTTCAATTGATCAACCGTTGAAAGATTTCCCTACACAGTTTGAAATTAAATAATTTTTTCATAGAAAAAATATAAACGACAAATATGATAATGTTTTTTTTTATGATAGATTACAAACACAAACTGAATCAAACTAAAACCATATTTTTCAAGGCAAGAAACAAGCATAAAATTAATGCATATAATGAGTATAAATCAAGACATAATACAATATCTTTCTTTAAAGTTTCAAGGCATAACATGAAAAAATAAACAAGAGATGTATAATCTCAACAACAGTGAGAAACACCAGGTTGTGAGTAGGCGGCCAGGGTTCTCTTTTTTAGTAAAAATGATATAGAATTTGAGTGATGAGATGATTATGGAAGAAAGTAAGTGGACTAAAAAGTACTTTATGTTGGGGTTTAATTTTTTGCCTAATCATAAATGTGGTATGTGGATGAGGAGAGATAATATTAGTAAAACGAAGAGTGAAGTTAACATCAGTTTGATTCATTGGTTTTTTAGATATCAAAATAAAAAAACCAAGTAGCGAACTAAACTAGATCAATTTAGGTTGGTTCCATTCGGTTTTAAACCAAACCAAACAAGATTAGATACTTTTTTGGTTTGTTTCGGTTTGAATTTTGGTTTTGTTCAAACCGCTAACACCCCTACTTGTGAGTGTGTTATTTGTTTAGAGTTACTAGACCATCGACCCGTGCTAACGCACATGTCATATCAAAGGTAATATTTGACGGTAATAGGTAACAAAATAGTTTAGATGAATGTCATGATTGTCGTATAGTATTTCATAATATTAAGAAGCATAGACGTTGATACTGTACCATAATGGCCCTGTTTGGATTGGCTTATTTTGAGCTTATGTGGGCTTATCTACTCCCATAAGCTTTTTTAAAGGTGTTTGGATAAATAAATAAAAATAGCTTATCATAGTTTCATAAGCTGCTTATGCCATAT
>Ga0228710_1010238_pt1 | contig 12625 bp, 8 predicted proteins | sample MedpolnodulmetaG_FD_177995 | JGI IMG/M metagenome (GOLD analysis project Ga0228710, IMG submission 177995) | Root nodule microbial communities from Medicago polymorpha collected in Santa Monica, California, United States - pink nodules | ecosystem: Host-associated > Plants > Roots > Nodule...
GGTTCTTGACTTTCATCTAGACTGAAACTTGAAACACTACTCTCTTCATACATGTGGTACTCTGTAGGAATCAGTAAGTATAATTGATTGGTCCTGATTTCTTTGACTTGATTAGTACTTATTAGAGTGTACAAATTACATAGATTTGCTTTTCTGTTTTGATTTTGTTATTTGTCTAACGTTGGAGTTTGATTAATAGAAGTATGTTGGAACAGAATACGTTTTACAAACATTACCCTTAGAGTGAGGGAGATTGTTGAAACGAATAATGTTTAACAATAAGTGACCCTTAGAGTTTTGATGATAACAAGGTATTAAAAAATGTCAATTGGATATGCTAATATTTGTTCAAGTGTACAGGACCATAGACAACATTTGATAAATTTATAAGGTTCTGGAAGAACAAAAGAAAGCAAAAGAATCAACAAAAAGGAAGCTTGAAGCTCTTGAAGAAAAGTGCTCCTGAAGTTCAAAGCGCTCCTGAAGTGATGACGTCATCAGAAGACAGTTCATCAGAAGCACCTCATCAGAAGCAAGATCACCAGAAGCTGAAGTTCATTAGGAGCTGAAGAACTTAATGCTTCAAAAGCTGGAATCTCATTTAATCATGCCTAAGAGTTGCTAAAGACGGAAAGAAGTGTAACAACGGCCTTGAGATGAAACTTGAAAGCATTGGATGCTTATTCTATCAAGAGCGTTGAAAAAGGATAAATGTACGAACTGTACAACCACCTTCTCCACTACTTTGGTCGTGCTTTGCAACAAGATAAGGATAACAGCTCTGCCTGTAGAAATATTCCTTCATACAAGGAAAGGATTTGAAATTGATCCTTCATAGGACAATAACCATATCAGGCAAAATATCATTGGTGATTATCAACAAGTTTCAAACGACTCTTTTTGTGTGCTGTCAAGTTTCCAACGTATCTTTTCACACCTCTATATAAAGGAGTGAAGACCTACCAGTTGAAAAGAACGAACAGAACAATACAACAGACTTAAGCAATACACACACATACAAAAGTTAGACTCTTACAACAATTCAAAGTTCATACTCTGTTATTGTTTGCATTTCAAAGTCACTTAGAATTTCTTAGCAAAGTCCATATTTTAGAAATTCTATAGTCTCAAGAGTCGTAAGAGTCTGTAATTGATTTGTATTGTGAACACCACTGATTGTATATCAAGTGTTCAAACTCAAACAATTTTCTGTGTAAATCTGTTTGATTGTAAGTCTCTTGCTTGTGTGCTTGAGCATTTGAAGTCTCTTGCTTGTGTGCTTGAATATTTTGAAGTCTCATACTAGTTGTAGTATTGAGCAATTGTAATTTGAGATTAGATTTTAGTGAACTCTCCTTGGAAGTGCAAGTGGGACAGGACTACTTCCGGTTTGTGGAAGGAACCTCTATAATTGTTATGTGTCTTTCTTCTTTCTCTCTCTCTGTTTTTATCCGCTGCATTTAGTTCTGAACATCACTTCAGAAGTAGAACTATATCTGCTTCTGATCAGTGTTTTCAGCTCAAGAGAAAAGGAAGAAAAAGCAAACACAATTCAACCCTCCTCCCCTTCTTGTGTTTTTCTCACCTTCAAAGTATTCTCCGCATTGCTCACTGAAGAATTTACATATTTGTACTATCTAGTTGTGCTGATATCTTGACTTTCAAAACACTAGGTAATTTATGAGAGGCATTTGATATCAATATCTTTCAAAACTCTTATATCTTGCATGCTTACTTTTGTGTGTCCTGTTACTTTCTAGCTTAGTATCTTAGTTAAGTTTAGGCCCTGATGAGTTGATTATAAACAAAGCTACCATGTCATGTCTTCAAATATTCTTCAAAAGTGTGTGAATACATATGATTGCATGTGTGCCTTTTATGTGTTTTGTTTGAAATATATGTTATGACTGAATTGTTTTTTTAGTAAGTGTTATCTCCCTTTTGTTTGCTAACTGTTATGAATTGCTTAAGATTGAATAATTGTTTGTTACTTGTTTTGTGCCTTATATGTTGTGTGCTGTTTTTTATTCATTAACTCCGGTAAGATTTGTTTTTGAAGAGTCGGTAGTTAAAAATACTGTGAATATCAACACATGGGTTGAATTATAAATTTATAAGACTTCACTGAAAAGAGACAAAAATTGAGGGGTATCTTTCACTAACTACGTTCAAATTTGTAGTTTAGGATAATAATTACAGAGTGGTATTTCTCAAGTTCTGCAGTATGAAATGACATGCACATGAACTCTAATATTCGCATACTTTATTGCACGCAATAAGTTTGGGTCTATGGTTGCAGGAACTTGGAGGGAATGCTTGGTGGTTTGACCAGTTTCTTGCTCAACACATTTATTGCAACTGTAGATCACTTTTCAGAATGCGTAGAGAGTCATGCATTTGAAACTTGTGACAAATTTATCAAGGAACAAAGAGGTATTTGGGATGTTCTCTCTTTTCTTTTATGTATTAGTAAGAAAGAAATTGTACATGTTAACCGTTAAGGTTTGGTTTTATGTTTTCATAATTAAGTTTTGGCAGAATAATTGACAAGCCAAGATTATTCTGGTCGTGTAGAGACTCAGCTTTTTGTTTTAAACTATCTTGTTCTGCTATGACGTTTTTTTGTCAATAACAGAATTTATATTGTTTTTAAAAATTATTTCAATTATTAAATTTTAATATTTTGATTTTTTAAACAATTAAAAAAACGTTTTTTTTAAAAAAAATCGTTAACAATTTGCCAGGGGTTAATCCCTCACAATGTTCCTGGCATGGATTGAAAATGACTGATGTGATGCCGACACAGTCTGCAAAAGCCTGCAATCATGCAGACACAATTTGCTAGTGGTTGAGTCAGGGTCGTGCCAGGAGCGCATTTGCCAGGAGCTAAAGCCCTGGCAGGTTCATTTGCGATGAGCAGATTTGGTGGTGATTCTGCTCCTGACAAACGCCCATTTGCCAAGGCTTTCTGCATTTTGAAAGGGCTTCTGCCCCTGGCAAAATGCAACATTTCTTGTAGTGTCTTTCATCTTTTGGATGATCACCATGATCCACAATCACTCCATGGTATTTGAAAGATGAAGATATTGATGTTAAAGGTTTGAAATTTGAAGATATTGATGATAAATATATAGTGGATGTTTTAGATAGCATCAGAGTTAATTACTTTTGTTCGTTCTTTTTAATGTTAATTTTTTGTTCATTGATTTCCAACGCTGTTTTATTCTCAGACATATCAATTTATAAGTGTATGTGTTTTTTGCATACTCAATAAAATGCTCTCTTGTTCTGCTCTTGTCAACGTGTCTTCTGATTTTTCAACTTTAGTTACATCCTCTTGAGTAACCATCAGAATGTAATCAATGTCAATGATTACTCTCCATATTCTTGTATCTTGAGACTTAAGCTACAATTGCATATTTCCTTTCAAGAAGCGATAATTTGAACCATTGAAAAATGGCTGTCTTGTTGAAGAACGTCTTTTTGTAATGAAGCCCGTTGGTTGAAATATTTGCTCAACCATTTTACTTATTCTTGAATATTTTCTCCAACAATCGTTAGGTGCTCAAACCCTTACGTGTGTGAGAGAGTGAGATAGATTTGATGCCTATTGAAATAAAAATATCATTTAGAAGAAAGGGGACTTGATTGTGAGCCTTTGAAATTTTTGTTGCTTCTTAACTTTTAGAAGACATTCATATTTACTAATCTAAAGTAGGACTAACATGGATAAACCATTCCGTTTGACTGTTCGGGTCAGGTCACCTCAACTCGTCTTCAGTCAAAACTGGTTTGATTGTTCAAGTCAGGTCAGCCAGCTCAGCTCGTCTTCAGTCAACACTAGCTTGACTATTCAAGTCAGGCCAGCTCAGCTCGTCTTCAGTTAACACTGGTTTTATTGTTGAAGTCAAGCTAGCCAGCTCAGCTCATCTTCAGTCAACACTGGTTTGATTGTTGAAGTCAAGCCAGCCAGCTCAGCTCATCTTCACTTAATACCACATGTCATGTACGGCCGATCAACGCGCCTCAACTCCACGCGCTCGGCACAGATGAGTTGTACCCTAGACTACGCGCGGCTGTACTCAAAATAGACAACCAATGGGAGGCTCTAGATCACAACTTAATGGACTTTGAATGATCAGAAAAAGGCCCATTAAGACAACATTTTGATGGCTATAAAAGGGGGACACTTAGATGTTTGATGAGGCATATCCAAAAAAATAGTGAAAACAGTGTATTCTTCATCTACTTCTTTAAGAGTGCTCTTGAAACTCTACCTAGGATGTTTCACTGAGCAGCTCACCTGTTGTAATTAACTTGTGTTTACATACGTGAACAAAAGTATATATCAAAATGAATTTGATACTTGAAGAGATTTAATTAATGTGTTTGCTTATAAACAATCAAATAAAAGAGATAAGGGATAGAAAAAATGCTTATAAACAATCAAATAAAATAGATAAGGGATAGAAAAAGTTACGTAATGATATTATACTTGTACACCCTAACTAGGCTAGTCTAGTGCTTGATAGACCGTATCAATTACTACACTCTTTTCTCTTATTTTCTTGGTCTACCATAGCATGCAAGTTTTGTCCCATCGAGGGTTGACTGATGTTGTCAATCAATGTCGGTCCCGCTCAAACCTGTCTGACTGGATGGCGTTCAGGTTGAAAGAGAAGTTGAAAATCCTTAAGTTTGATCTCAGGACATGGCACACCGAGGTGTTTGGTGTCTTAGACAATATTAAGATAAAGTGTCGATGGTGGGGACCAAATTGATCGCAAGTCGAAGATCTTAGGGTGTTGGATCTCAATACAGAGAAAGTGTCACTTTCGCGTGTTGAGGTTGAGGTCCTCCTCTATAAGGGTTTCGCTAATCATTGGGAGCTTCTAAGAGCTAGAGACTCCCAAAACTACCAATACTCCATACTTAAGTGACTTAGAAGGGTGACGTCAACTCAGAATTGTTTCATGCTAATATTAAGATGAGAAGGAGGGAAAACTCTATTTTGGTCCTTAAAGTTAGGCATAGATGGGTTGAGAGCGTTGACAACATCTGATTTGAGATTGTGCGCATGTAAATTACAACTGAAGCGCGTCCTGGTGATTAAGAAAACTAATTTTAGGCATGTTGGTTATTGAATCAACTCCCTTCAAGAGGATGGAACTCAAGCTGAAAAATCAGAAGACACCTAGATAAGAGCAGAACAAGAGAGAATGCTCTTAAGTATGCAAAACCAATTACAAATATAAATTGATAAGTCTGAAAATAAAAAAGCATGGGAAATCAATGAAAAAAATAACATTAAAAAGAAAGAACAAAATATAACTCTGATGCTCTCTAAAACATCCACTATACATTTTAGAAAACAAATTACCACTAAAATTACAATTTTAACCAACACCCTTAACATTTTGGCACATGTTTTTTTTTCAAACAATAACTTTTTTTTTAAAATAAACAACATTTGTTGGAAAAAAAAATTAAATTTTTTTACACATTTCATTCATTCTAAAAAGTGATAAATTATCGATTGTCACCTTCCTATTCTTTTCTGTATGTTACTTCGTTACTTTTACGTTTAGTAAACCATCAAATTGGGCACTGTCTCTGTAAGCAACTCTCAAATTAGTCTTTGACGCAAGTTCTTGACTAAAGAATTAATTAAAATTAGTATTTTTTTTAATATCGTTAACATAAAAATTATAATTTTTTATGAAATACATCAATATATAATTTGTTGGCACATATATCATTCAAAGGCAATGATTAGTCTCAAATGTTAACAGAGTCAAAGATTAATTTAAAAGTGACTTACAAAGACACCAACCAATTTGATGGTTTACTCAACGTAAAAATAATGAAGTAACATGTCAAAAAGACTAGGAAGTTGACAATTGATAATTTATCACTTTTTAGAACGAAAGAAATTTGTAAGAGTTTTTATTTTTACAACAAAAGATGTTTATATTAAAAAATGATTTTGTAGAAGAAAAGGCAGGTGTTAAAATTGTAATTTTAATGGTAGTTTGTCAAAAAGGATTAGATTACAGATGCATGAGAACTATTTGTAAGTGACAAGAAAAAGGATCATTGTACATGGGAAATAATTATGCCTTAGAAATTGATGGAGTCGATACTATCAAATTAAAGATGTATGATGGTATTGTTCGAGAAACACAAGGAGTACGTCATGTAAAGGTGTTTAAAAAGAATTTATTGTCTGTCGGACAATTTGATGACCTCGGGTGCAAGATCCACACTGAAAGTGGCATCTTGAAAGCAGAAAAGGCAATCTTATGGTGATGAAAGCAGAAAAGATCACAAGTAATCTATACATACTTCTGGGATATATTACGCAAGAGGAAAATGCATGAGTTACAGCAGCAAGCCAAGAAGAAATAACGATGATGTGGCATCGCATATTAGACTATATATGGTTGAATGTGGCTTGAAAGTCTGTGTGGAACGCAATCTCCTTCAAGGGCTCAAGAGAGTAAACTTACCATTTTGTTTATTTATACTATATATAAAGAAAATACATGAATTTGGGTTGACTTTTTCACTTCCCAAAATTACCCTTCATTAAAAGTATTTTATTTCCTATTTTATCCTTCTTCCAATATATTATTTAAATTATTAATTAAAAAAATAGTTAAATCCCATGGAAATGGGAACTATCACTTCAAATGGGGGGTCGTTTGATGTTCATGTCTCGTTAACCCCAACTGGGGTTGTTCAAGTGGTTGTTGGCGGTCTGGTTCGTTACACGCCGTAGTCCCCTCTAGTTCCATTTTTGTTTGATCTTATGAGGCGTTCAATCGTGGATATTGGCTAGGTTACATGCTGAATCCATCGGGGTTGTAGTCGTTAGCGCTTCTCCGATGGATGGTGTTGATTTAGGATCTTTTAGCTCGGATTCAGTTTTTTTTTAGGTTTGAGTTGTTGCTCGGAAAAAGTAATAATTATGTGATATTGATTTTAAGTCGCTTTATGGCTTTCAATGCTTGCGACAATCATGTGACTTATTAGCCGTGGATTTGCAAGTGTTAGTGGTTGGGTACACTCTCCAGACTTCACGTGCTCTTTCATTCACACATCGTCTTTTTTTTTTCTTTTTTGCAATCCGGTTTCGCGCCCATACGCAAATCGTTTGGTTGTACCTAGGGAATGAAATATGTTAGACTAGCATACATGTGCCTACGTCCTTTCATATGACAGATCATGTCATGTCAAGCATTTTTCTTTAATAGAGAAGACTTTTGGCTTTTTTTCAATCCTATTTCGCTAAAAAGGCCATGTCACGTGCCATAAAAAAAAACCTCTTATACCTATCAGACTGGTCCACTTAAGTATATATCAATAAAATATTTTTTACTAATATTATTATACTATATTTTTTACTTTGAAATAGATTGAAAATTTGTTAAACTTTTTCAGTAATTTAAGCTTACTAGTATACATTATTTTATTACATATTCAAATGTATTTTTATATAAACTAGAATTTAATATGATATATGACATAGTCAAATTCTCTAAAAAAATATCTTGTTAAATATCAAAAGGGAGTTTAATCTCATTGCTCAATTAGTTGACTGGTAAATTAAACATTTGATAACGTTATTTATTTATAGTTGTTCAAAGGAGCAACCCTTTTAATTAGACTAGCAGACGATATTAGACTTTTAAAAGATCAAGCTCAGCCTAAAAAATAAGACATGACAGACCGCATACTAGTCTTAAATCTTAAATATTTTGATAACTCAGACTTTAGTCTTGTAAAACCTAACTCGACATAACTTATTCGTACATCTAATTGTTCCTACAATGGATGTTTCTTATGAGTTTGGTATTTTACCTGTTTAGGCTTGTTTGTCTACCACCAAAACGATTGTTCAACTTTTGTTCCGTAAATATCTGTATAACCCTTTAGGGTTTGTTTACATGAATATATTGGTTCATGTACTTTACCCCTGTCTTTTTATTCCTCTTTTTTATTTTAATATATTTTCACTTTTGCTTAGAAAAAATCATTCTCATTAGTCATTACCGTTGTTATTAGGAGTTAGAACAACAATTGTTTAGTAAACAAAGAGACAGAACTAGTCAAAGCTTTATTTTATATATATATGAATCAATCGACCAGATTTTCTCTCTCCGGTTCAATTGAATATAACGATAGCTTCACATATATATGTTTATTAACCTTACATTTAGAGCAACAAGGAAAACTACATAAAGACACCCCATAAACAAACTTCATCATTGTGCTGATAATCATTCTTTCTGGAACACAACTGGAAGGGCACCACCATCAAGCGCCAACAGAATCTTGCCATTCTCACGAATAACACCAACAGTCCCACATTGAACTTTACAACTAGGGCACGCTTCTGTAGGACACCATTGAATGTTATAGATACCACCAGTTTGGGTTTGCACAATCCTAAAAAAGTTACCATGTGATCCTACACCATTATCTCTTCCGGTAACAATGAGCCTCCTTCCACTCGTTGCGTCCTTCTCACCCAACCTCCAATCTGTCGACTGCCCACAACCTGTGAAACCTTGGAATGTTACTCTCAAGTCTCTGTTAAGCCTCACATCATCATCATCATCATCATGACGAGGAGCGAAAGGAGTGAATTTCACAGCCACTCCAAGTGTTCCTTCACTGTTGCCAAGACCAACGTGCAAAGGGCATGGCGCATTTCTGGTGACCAAAATGGAACCTCCACCATTACCTGTGATAGCGGGCCTGATGAAGTATTCCTCATCGTCCTCAACGGGTTCACCACTTGTGTCTATGACAATTTGTGCTACTGAGGTTGTGATCATAAAGAGCCACACATGAGCAATGATGAATATGGTGAGGGATCTAGTTGACATGGTTGTTAATTAATTATTATGAACTATATATGTATATATAAGAGGATGTAGTTGTTTTGTGTTTTTGATATTCGTTGCCATGCAAGGTATTTATAGGACTTGATCATGTTACCATGCAATGCATAGAATGATTGATGGATATATGGACAAAAGTCCAATTAATTAATAACATGAACTTATTTTCTATTCTTTTATGAATTAGTCTTCTATTATGATAGGTGGCGTGTCAATGATAAACACTTCACTTGTGTTCTTTCTATGGATCGGGAAATTTTGTACAGATGCAAAAGTTCAGAAGGAAAATTGTGAAAATTTCCCTTGTTTCAATCGTCCAGTGAAATGCGTTAAGACCAAAACTGTACAAGTAAATCAAAACACGTATTTTCTTTTAAAGGAAAGTAAATCAAAACACTTCTGCACCCCTTTATTTTGGCCCTTAATCTATCTGCCTTTTGTCTAAAAAAACATATATACTCCACAAAAGGGAATTTATGAAACCGTATCAATCAACTTCATAAAATGCTTCTTCTTTTCATCGTAAAAGATAAAGGTGGGGCCAAAATGGTGTATTTTTTTTTTTGGGGTACATAAATGGTGTATGCTTATAGTTACTTTTGTTAACTCTCGATAGATATACTAAAAATTATACAATTTGTTTCTTAATTTGATTTTAGATCATATTTTCGTCATTTATCTTTTCATTTTTTTTATTTAATATTTATGTAATAAAATGGCAACATCGTTATTCTTTTTTATATTAAAAACTCACAAACAATGGATTGATTCAAATGGTAAGAGACTTGAGCCTCTTAAGTTTATTTTCAGGGGTTTGATTATTGACTCATGTATATGGAAGAAATACAGTTGAAAACGGAGAGCCCACATTTTGTGTCCACAAGTTTCCTAACGGAGATTAGTCATTGCTAAGCGGTGGTGGAAACTTCGTATGAATATCATGGTAACTCAATAAAAACTCATCAATCCCGTAAACAAACCCAAATATTCATCATACAAACCTACAAACCCATATTTTATTGAAAAGTCCCATAACAACATACAATATTAATATTTTGTAACATAAAGGGTTAAATAAAAAAGAAAATAAATTAAGGATAAAAATGTTGTTGTTTTAAAAAGAATATAAGTGTTACTTGAAATTAAGTTAAGAGACGAATTGTGAAATTTTTTCATAAACATATGCTATCTTAATCAAAATTCAATGATATAAATGGATCAAATTCAAATTATTTTACCCTTGGGGGTGTTTGTTTCCTGGTTGTAAAAATCATTCCCAGGAATATGATACAAAGTGAGGAAATTAATTTTCAAGTGTAAAGCATTCCAAGGAATAAAATAACTTCCCATTTCTGATGAGACCCTAAGGTTTTTTCCATTGACAAGAATAATAAAGTCAATAGGGAATAAAATAACAGAATTGATTTTGGTTAAAAATGTTATTTTCACAGGTCATGATATGTCTGTCTTGTTTCCACTATATCTGGAGTTCTGGATGTCCTATTGAAGAGATCCTTGAATCGTTGGACAACTTGCGAAATTATCTACATTTCATATGTTTGACTCAAGAGCAGGGGCGGACCTGAGCAGGGCAGGGTGTGGCAATAGCCACACCAGCTCAGGCCCAAATGTTTTTTTTAGCCCAGCCCAATATTTTTTGTTTTCTCAGCACTCACTCAACACGTTTTCCTTTTCCGTCTTCTTTCCCAAATCACACGTTGCAAGCACGCAAGACACACCCACCCGCCCTCCTGCAGTCCACCACCACCCACCAGTGAACCGTCGCCGACCGTCGAGTCGCTCTCCTCTCCTCTCTCTCAGCCCGTCTCCTTTCCTCTCTCAGTCAGTCATCCATCTCTTGTCCTATTTTCTTTTAGGTCAGTTTTGATTTTGAACTCAAATTACTTGATAGTATCAGTGAAAAATTGAACCGGGATATTGAAATTGAAATTGAATTAAGATAGTGAGGAGAGTTTATTCCCTGTTTCTGTTCCTTTGTTTTCCCTAAAATTGAAATTGAAATTGAACTCAAATTCATGTGTTGTTTATTCCCTTTTTCTGTTCCTTTGTTTTCACATAATAGTTTGCATAAGATGTACACTGTAATTCAATACTAGTTTTACACTGTTACCTAATTGCCATGCCTACCTCAAGCTACTGCAAAGGGAAGCACCAGTAGCATTGTTTTTTATTCCTTTGATAACCATAGCAACTAGTTTTACAATACAGGTCTAAATTAGTAGCATTGGTTTGATTTCCTCTAATATTTTGTTTGCTATATAATTGAATTAGGATGAAGAATTTTTTTTTTGGTTATGCCTAGAGACAAAGCTAGTAGTAGTAGTGAGAGTAACAAAGTCGTCGACTTTGAAATATCAGAAGCAGATCCTTTGATAAAAAAATATTGCCCCACTGGTATTGGAGGTCCAGGTTCGCCCCTACTCAAGAGAAAATGATGTTGATTCATAAAATAAAATGGGCTGGAATGGGGGACATGATTAATCAATAAGGAAGTTATATATGAAAATGATGGGAATGGCTCTACACACATCGAATATCATTGAAGTGCTATTGTTATGATTTTTAAAGGATGAATTTAAAGTTTAATCAATAAGGAAGTCAACTACAACCGTCCCTCATTCAAACCTAGCATCCTATAATAATTTTCATTCATTTTATTGCCTTTCTTTTCAGCCTATATGCATTATTGTAGAATTATAGGTTGAATCATTATGATCCTTCTATTTTCATTCCTTGTAAATTCAACGTCACATTCATCTTTATAGGGATGTCACAATTCCTGAAATTAAAAATATACTTGTATGTATGCGTGAGAGTCTCTCTCTCTCTCTCCCTCTCTCTCTCTCTCCCTCTCCCTCTCTCCCTCTCTCTCTCGCTCTCCCTCCCTCCCACTCTCTCTCTCTCGCTCGCTCCCTCCCTCCCGCTCCCTCTTTCTCTCTCCCTCTCTCCCTCTCCCTATCTCTCTCGCTCCCTCTCTCACTCTCCCTCTCTCTCTCGCTCTATCTCTCCCTCCCCCTCTCTCCCTCCCCCTCTCCCTCTCCCTCTCTCTCTCTCCCTCCCCCTCTCTCCCTCTCTCTCTCTCTCTCCCTCTCTCGCTCTCTAAAAACTAGAATTTAAACTAGAATTTAATATGATATATGACATAGTCAAATTCTCTAAAAAAATATCTTGTTAAATATCAAAAGGGAGTTTAATCTCATTGCTCAATTAGTGGACTAGTAAATTAAACCTTTGATAACGTTATTTATTTATAGTTGTTCAAAGGAGCAACCCTTTTAATTAGACTAGCAGACGATATCAGACTTTTAAAAGATCAAGCTCAGCCTAAAAAATAAGACATGACAGACCGCATACTAGTCTTAAATCTTAAATATTTTGATAACTCAGATTTTAGTCTTGTAAAACCTAACTCGACATAACTTATTCGTACATCTAGTTGTTCCTACAATGGATGTTTCTTATGAGTTTGCTATTTTACCTGTTTAGGCTTGTTTGTCTACCACCCTCCCTCCCTCTCTCTCTCCCTCCCTCTCCCTCTTTCTCTCTCCCTCTCTCCCTCTCCTTATCTCTCTCGCTCCCTCTCTCGCTCTATCTCTCCCTCTCCCTCTCTCGCTCCCCCTCCCCCTCTCCCTCTCTCTCTCTCTCATTCCCCCTCTCTCTCGCTCTCTCTCCCTCCCTCCCTCCCTCCCTCCCTC
>Ga0228710_1010240_pt1 | contig 12625 bp, 7 predicted proteins | sample MedpolnodulmetaG_FD_177995 | JGI IMG/M metagenome (GOLD analysis project Ga0228710, IMG submission 177995) | Root nodule microbial communities from Medicago polymorpha collected in Santa Monica, California, United States - pink nodules | ecosystem: Host-associated > Plants > Roots > Nodule...
CCCCCACTTTACTGCTAGCACCCCTTGCTTTTATTTTCTCATGCATGTTTCTATTTTATTTTTTATTTTCATTTTTCATTGCATTTTAATTATGTTTATCATCTTCATCAACATTTTTACTATTGTTATTTATTTATTGGCAATTAGAATGTATTTAGGTCATTGTAACTATAAATGAAAATATCATGCATGTGTCTTTATTTTTATTTATTTATTCCGCTTTTATGTATAAAAAAAATGCAAAAGATTTAGGTTAGTTTAATCCAAGGGAAAGGGGTGTCATTTTGATCCAATGTCATTATGAAAATCCCTCGCGCTTTATTTTTAGGCTTTAAGTAGAAAAAACAACAAAAACATTCAAATAATCAAAAATTCACAAAAAATTCTTTTCTAAACAAACCTTGATTTTCCTTTTATTTTCTTAAACAAAACTTCAATCCATTTTAACTATATTTGAATCTTTTTCTTTTAAAATAAAAAACACTAAACAAATTTATTTTACCATTTGCCTTTTTTTTATTTCTAAACATTTTCAAAATTAATAAAAAAAATCCAACAAATCATTCGGCATTTTTACCATGAACTACGTGGTTTTGATACCTCGCGGGTACGTAGGCAAAAGACACTTGTCTTTCCAAATCAAAAAAAAAACATTTTTCTTTCTTTTTATTCATCACCTTAATTTTCCTTTTAAGCACATAAATAGCCAATGAAATAAATAAAACCAAGAGGTTCCTATAGGATACTATAGACATTTAGGGTGCTAACACCTTCCCTTCAAGTAACTAACCCCCGAAACTAAAATCTTTAAAAATAGTGGGTTATTCGAACTTTTCCCCCTTTCCCTTGGAAAAATTAAAGTTCGGTGGTGAAATAAAATTTGTGAGTCAATGCTAACTAATAGCTTGATCTCCGAAAATCACCACGACAATATCAATTGTCACCACTCGTGTCACAGTTATAGGATCCCTCTTCATTAGTCTTTATCAGCCGTTTACATCACCACCTTATCTCTTCATTAATCAAACCCTTACGCGCGAATCAATTCTACGTAACATCCATCTATTTTATTTTATTATTCGTCTCACGGGCATACGTTATTCATTCATCTATTATAGGCTCTCTAAATACTTTATTCTGATATCATACCATATTTACTCATTCTTATTCTTAAGGTGTTTACTTACTCATTATCATTACATATAGTGTCTCCTCACTATACGACTAGGTTCCTCCTCACCATCGTCACTAACTCTTTCTTACTTATTCTTCTCATTAACGCAACTTTATAACTTATTACCTTGTTCTCAGATTCGTCGTCGTTTATACATCGACCATTCTTCTAATCTTAACTTCAATCTAATTTAAAGTGATGCCCAGTTTTTGAATTTTTGCGCCACTTTTTTTCCTTTCTTTTCTTTCTGCACAAGTTATTTATTTATTTTTTCCTTGTTATTTTTTTATTCAATAGACATAGAGTGATATGGTTGAAAATGTGGCGGATGATGGCGTCGAATCGAAACCGGCCAAAATTGAAGCATCCGACGTAGGTGTAGCTTCATGCAATGTCAAACCAAATGGAGATATCAAGTTTAAAGTCAAAATTCTCTTTCAAGATCACATTGGTCACAACCAAGAAAACCTAAACTGGTACCTACCGGTAACTTTGAAGAAAAACCTAAACCTAAACCGGTACCTACCGGTGTTCGTGGTATTGAAGTAAACACCGGGTTATTTTTTACAACAAATGAAAGATGGAGAGATCGAGAAGAATTACTTGGTTGGGTTCGTCGACAAGCGGCAAGGGCCGGATTTACTATTTCTATAGACAAATCTAGTTTAATAAGGTTATACTTGACGATGCAATGTGAAAGGAGTGGTGAATACAAGCCACCTAAGACGAGGAAGAAACCAAACCTTGATGGCACGGGCTCAAGGAAATGTGAATGTTCGTTTAGGTTCAAATGTTTCTTTGAAAAGAATACACAAGATTGGTGGATTGCAATGCTTTGTGGAATTCACAACCATGAGTTGGCGCCAAAATTAACCGGCCACCATCTTGTGGGTCGACTAAAAGTGGAGGAGAAGCAAAGAGTTATCGACATGACAAAGATCATGGCGGCGCCTAGGAATATTCTCACGGATTTGAAGGAAAAAAAACAAAGAAAGTGTAACAATCATCAATTAAGTGTACAATGCACGAACTAGATGGCGCAAGGGGCAAAGAGAGAACAAGACGGAGATGCAATACTTGATTTCAAAGTTGGAGAAGCATAAATACGTCTATTTCACAAGAGAAAATAGTGAGGAAACCACTTTGTTTAATTCTCGGCCACTTTCTTCATGTTTTGTTGAAAGAAGATTGTCCGTTACCACCACCTCTTACGGAGTGGATGAACAACAAGATTGATGAGGCGGAGAAATGGCATTTTGCTTTTACGGATAGACAAGGTGCCTTCAATGACCTCATGTCTAAGGAGCCGAAGCCGCCAAAGAAACCAACAAATGAGCACAATCCTATTATTTGTGACACTCCAACTCCAAAAAATCCAAAGCAAGATTTTGAAGTCATGGATGAAGACGTTGATTATGCACTATCACTAGTCTAGTTAGATAGATTATCACACTTTTTGGTCCATTGGTGTTCGTCCTATTTTTTGGTGGTATTACACCGATGTATTTTTTGGTGGTTGGTTATGTAATTTGGATATTTGTGGCCAACATGTAACTAATATTATATATATTATAAAAATATGTGAAGTGAAACATGTCTGAAGATGCACAAGATCAAGTTGAACTTCATGTACTTTATGCAGCCGTGAAAAAGAGGGTTAGGTTCTTTATAAACCTCACCGACAAGTTGGACGAGTTGAAGGCAAAACTTGAGGGATACTTTATCCATATTGGTGCAAATCAAAGAATATGTGATGTAATAGTAAATGTGTCATGCGTGGACTTGGGGGAGGATAAGGAAAAGGACTTTTGGAAGACCGTGTATTTTACACAACTTCTCGAAGATGATAGCGACGTTGCTTACATGTTTAGTGTGATGGTTGAAAATAACACTTTACATCTTTATGTCCAATCCGTTGAAGTGTAATATTTATTAACATGTAATAGTGTAATTTGTTCGAATTTGTGTTCGTATTGTTGAATTTTAATGAATTTGTGTTTATGTAATTTAACGATGAATTTGTGTAATTTTTACCGTTTATGTGAGATTATGTGATTTTCGAAATTTAAGGACAAATTGGTGTAATTTGGATCGTTTACGTGTCATTAAGTGTGATTAAGTGATTACGCGTCATTAATGACGAATTTGTGTAATTTGGATCGTTTGGATCGTTTATGCGTTATTATGTGATTGTGTGATAAACGATGAATTTGTGTAATTTGGATCGTTTCCATGCGATTATGTGATTGTATTGTTAAATAGGCGAAATTTGGTTCAATTATGAATGTGTCAAGGTTACGGGTCATTAATGACTTGATTGCAATGCATTTAAAGTTGTCTGCTCAGTACTTTGCGTGAGTTAACTCACGCAAATTTAACACAAGTGTGACTTAACATGTGCATGGGTATTTTAGTATTTTCAATCGGGAGCGAGCAATTTCTGTTGGGTAAAGAGTAGATTTCATAAACATATCAAGTAATTTAAAAATGAACATATATTTAGACAATTTTTTTTGTCAAATAAGTAAATATGTTTAGGGGTAGAGTATAATTTATGGTTTGTCTTCAAAATTTCACTTCTCCTATTTATTGTCTAAAATATTATATATGTCTCATTTTAAACTTAAAATGACTTTAGCCAAGAATACTTGAATGAGATGATAAGGAATCTCTTCTGGTTTAATGAGAGATCTTGGGTTCAAATTCATCAATGGGCATGCAACAATGTTAAATCTTTTAAGGTTGTGTTTTGCCACCCATTAGATATTTCGTCCCTTAACTGATTGATGATTTTCATTTTGATCTCGTAACTAATTGTTGTTACGTCGTCCCTCGATATCAATTCCGTACAAATTAGTCATTTTCCATTAAATTTTAAACTCAGTGTCTAAGATAAACTCAATGCCTAATTGTTGTTACGTTTAGACCAATTTTAAACTCAATTCTAGAATACAACCATTAGAGATCATGAATGTCTACGAGATTTAGTAGTGCACCATAAACAACTATTTTTCTTTTATCTTTCTTCATCTTCTTCCCTACTCCACTTTTTCATCTTCATCATGATCTTAGTAGAAACTATAAAAAGATCTAAAAAAAAATCATAAATCATATCAATACATTCATCAAACAAACCCAATCAAACTTAGAAAAATGTGATAAAAAAATTATAATTTAGCCATGTTCAAATCATTCTTCCTCCATCTTCTGGAGAAATCCATTCACGTTATTAGTATCTCCGTCTCTGCACAAAACACTTATTCTCCATCTTAATACATTCCTATAAATTCGAAGTTCCCCCATTTCATCATACACTTCCCAACATTAACCAACATAATTAAATTTGGAAAAACCATTCAACAAACAATTACAAGAAAAACATTAGGAACCAAACAAGCCTCAACATTTTTCTAAAAAGCCTTCAATTACAATGCTCGGTATAATCAATAAAGCACTCACTGGCATCCACATTGAATTGTATCAATTTAGACATCAATTTCATTGTTTGTTCAAAAACTTGATTCTAACCAAGTATATGAATAATTGAGCATTAATTTTGCAATCTAAGTGTAACCTTCAAATCATTTTTTACCCAATTAAAAAATGCGAGTGATGAACAGTAATCAGATGGATATGAAGCAATAATTTTTCTTTTCTAGGTTTGCTTGAATTTGTTTGATGAATGTATGATGATTGTTTTGAATTTTATTTATCTCTTTTTCAGGTTTGTTTGGATTTTTTTTATGAATGTATGAAAATGATGATGAATATAAAGAAGAGGAGGAGGGGAAGAAGATGAATAAAGGTAATATATATTGGTGATGCCCAGATAAATCTAATAGACATGCATGATCGAATGGTTGTTTTTTGGATAAAAAGATCAAACGTTTAAAATAAAAATAAAAAAAATATTAATGATATATTTGGTGGGCAAGCTATAACGTAATGTTGACGCGTCATTCTCTTCTTATCTTAATTCGGTGGGGATTGACATGTGTATTCCTGATAAAAATGGTTACTTTCTTCTTGCGAATACAATAAGGTTTTCACCCATTGTACTCCTTGGATGTAGGGGAAGCTTTAGATCTCTATAACGCCTTAGTTTTGTTGGCCTACGTACATATGTGGGTAATGCGGATTTCATCTTGACTTCAAGAAGGTAGTGATTATTTCCACAAAGGAAGCAGTGACATGAGTTTGGAAGTATAATGAATGGTGTAGACAGTTTGTCTAATGCGTATTTTAATAACTCTTCAGGCAAGTCTAGTCGACGACAAGTCAATGAGATCACTCATGCATTTGTAAAGATAGCCTCATTATTACTATTAGTTTGTCACTAGTGACATATAGCTAATTACGGGACCAAAATAAAAATTATAAATATGTTAAATGACCAAATATCTAATTTAACCTTAAAAAAAAAATATTACAATGACTTTTCTTTTGTTATAATTTTTTTTTTTTGGTTACATTTCACAATGACTTTAAAATATCGTCTACCCTTTTTCTAAAAATACATACATCTTAGACCCTCGAAAGTATAGGGAAAAGAATATGAAACATCCTTCTTCAAAAAAAAGAATATGAAACAAAAAGTGGATCAACTTTCATAAGCTCTTATTTGTCTAAAAATAAAAATAAAGTAAGCTCTTATTTTAATTACTTGGATTAAATAGGATACTATTTGTTTGAAAAAAGAAGATAGAGGATTGGGGGTTCAGAGGTTGAAGGAGTTTAACTTAGTTTTACTTTATAAATGGTATTGGAGAGTGTTGGAAGAAAGGTAGAGTTTTTGGCATCGGTTGTTGTGTGCTAGGTATGGGAAGAAAGGGGGTAGGTTGCGGTTTAGGGGAAGAGGAGGATTAGTTTGGTGGCAGCAATTGAATAATATTATTTAGGGTGTTGGGTGATGGGTCTTCTATTCTTTTTTGGAAGGATCATTGGGTTGAAAGTGTTCCTTTCACAACCAGGATTAATAGATTATATGAGTTGGTAGAGAATAAATTGGTTTCTATTGCTGATATGTATAATTTAGGGTGGGGAGTCGATGGAGAAGCTTGGAAGTGGAGTTGTAGGTTGTTTGCTTAGGAGGAGGATTTGGTGAGAGAGTGTGTGGAACTTTTATATTCTGTTATTTTACAAGGTGCTAAGGAAGATAGGTGGATATGGAGGTTCCATTCTTCTAATAGATATACGGTGAGGCAGCGCCTATCCTATCATATTTTGAGTGATGCAATCGGCCATGACTTAAATTATAATGGTCACCGAAATTTCATTCATATTCTGTGGTTAAAGGTTGTACCTTTGAAGGTGTATTTGTTTGTGTGGTGTTCGCTTTTTAACCAAGTTTCTACTAGAGAAAATGTAGTGCATCAACAATGTATAGGAGGTTGTGGTTACAACGAAGATATGGATCATTTATTTGTCACTTGTGCTTTTACGAAAATATTTGGTCTCTGATTTTCGGATTTCTTCTGCTGATTCACAGAAATTAATAGATCCTCTAAATCAGTTTTGTGGCTTAGGTGATTTCTCTAAAATTATTCGCTTGGCATTCAACATTATATGGCTTACAGTTGTTTAGGTTATTTAGAAGGAGAAAAATAGGCGAAACTCTCGGTATAAGGAAGAACTTATTCATTCTTTTTTTCTGGTGCAAGAACTTGTTCATTCTTTAGGAGAAAAGGTTAAACTTATTACATATTGATGGTTTAAATCAAAATATGTTTTGTTCGATTTCGACTATAATTTTTTGAAATCAAAACCCTTTTCTTTGTCTTAATGTTGTAACTTAGCTTTTCTCTCTTTTTCTTCTTAAGCTTTTTTTTTTTTTTTAAACTGAATAGTCTTCTTAGGCATTTCTTCTGTTGGATATCTCTTTCATTGTGATAATATATTCCATTTTAAGCATCTTCAACAAAAATATGTATATTTTATTTTGTAACAAAAAACATGTATATTTTATTTGATTGCTCTTTTCAAACAAAGATTGTCAATAATTTTAATTATTCTATTAAAAAAATTATAAATAAATTTAATTTGATTAAAAAAATTATTAAAAAATAATTTAATTTGTCAAATTCTGGTATACATTTTTTTCCTATGGGGTCAAATTCTAGTCTTAAAGATATACGAGTATATTAAAATAGACACGTATACTAACAAATCTGTTGACTAGACCATCTTTTATCTCTTCTCTAAGTTTTACTTTTTGACAAATGACAAGCTCTAGTCTTCAACTATAGTAGTATAGTATATAATTTCCTTCAAAAAGAAAAACTATAGTATATAATTAATTTGTTAAACGTAAAAAAAAAAGAACTTCCTTTCAAAAAAAAAACATAATATCCATATGGAATGATTACGAAAACTATAGACCGACACTATTTTACAACATCAAAATAAGAAAAACATAAAATTTCAATTGAATATAATAGCATCAAAACTGACACTAACGCTTCTCGTCTTTCCGTTTTTATTGACAAAGAACGATAAAAAATGAAGTGAAGGGTAAAACTGGAAGAAAAAATAATGTTAAACCAAAACAAAAATAATGATTTTTATAGTGTTCAATATTGTTTTAATTGTTGTTGATTGTTCCTCCTATTGTTGTGGCTTTTTCCTATTTTAATCAGATTTATTTAGTTTTTTAACTAATTATTTAAATAAAAATATTAAAATTGTTTAAATGATGGGATAAAATTGGAAAGGAAAAATTCAGCTCAAAAATTAGATGTATTCCCTTTATATATTTACTAGCGTTCATATGAGTACTTCGTACCCTTCTATCTATTCTTTTTATTGCGATATTGCGTGTATTTTTTTTGTGGTGGTCGGGGTTTGAAGCCCAGACCTTGCATATATTATGCATTGTCCATACCAACTAATTTAAACTCACGAGGACTCGATATTGCGTATAAATTACAAACAATATATTTTATGAAATTTTGATTAATATTATTTTGATTTTGATTTTATTAAATTATAGTTATAGATAATAGGTATTTTGCATTTTCATATTGTAATACACTATAATAATCTTTTTCAATGATGTCATTGCGTATAAATTACGCTAGTAATCTTTTTCAATGATACCAAAAATATAGCAAATATAATATAAATTTTTATCGTTTTGAATCACATCAACAACAATATATCATTTTTTCTCTCTTGTGCTAATCTATATTATATATAAATAAAACTACCCCTTTCAGCTCTTTTGGGCTGGATTTTTTCTTTCCAAAAATGCCCTTAATTTTGAATACAAAAAACACATGTAACAAATAGATAATAATAAATGTAAACATTAAAAAAATGTAACAAACACATATGAATATATATATATATATATATATATATATATGTCAGTTTTTTTCCTATATCATTTAAAAAGTGTAACAAATTAGATGAGTATATTTATACTTACTTTTTCATTATCCCAAATATACCCTTAAACAACTTTTTCTATAATAAAGATCGTTGTTGGTGTCATTAAAAACAAGAATTTAGATTATATTTTTTTTTATATTGTTTGTGTCATTGAAATAAATAATCATGATTAGTTTGATTTGTTATAACTTGAAAGCAACAAACATTTATATTTTTAGTTTTAATCAAAATCAAAATTTCATAAAAAAAAACATCGTTAATAATTTTCAAACGTTAGCGCAGTAAAATGAGCGGAAAGACGGGCACATAAGTGCCCGTCTTTTTGCTAGTGCATATAAATTAAAAAAGAAAAATTATACATTTCGTCTCTTAATTTAATTTTAATCAACACTTTCATCTTTATCTTTTTGTTTTTTCGATTTCATCCTTTATGTTATAATTAGGTAACACTTTCGTTCTATATCTTTTTCCTTAAGGTTAAAATTACACATTTCTAGTAAAATGCCAACATTGATAAAGAAAGTAGACCATTTTGGGCTGCCTTTTTCTCCTATCAATTATACCCTTAAGCAAATTTTATCATAAGTTTTGTGTTGGCTTTTTCTCCTTCCAATTATAACCTTAAGGAAATTTGATCATAAGAATGCTATTTTGTTGGTGTCATTAAAAAAGATAAGAACTTATATTATATTTTTCTATACTATATATAAAGAAAGTAGACCATTTTGGGCTGCCTTTTTCTCCTTCCAATTATACTCTAAAGTAAATTTGACATAAGAATGTTATTTTGTTGGTGTCATTAAAAAAAATAAAAATTTATATTATATTTTTTGAAAGATATTATATTTGTTATATTGTTGCTATCATTGAAAAAGATAAGTATAGCTTGTTACAGTATGAAAGTACAAAATATTTATTATCTATACATACAATTTTGATCAAAATAGAATTAATTTTAATCAAAATTTCATAAAAATTACCGTTTGTAATTTATATGCATTAAATATTAATGCAATAACAAGAGCGAACAGATGGGCGCGGAGTGCCCTTCTAAACTCAAAATCTTATATTTTTATTAAAATTAAAAAGATAGTAAATTGAAAATCAATTTGTGCCCGTCTATTTGTCCTTCTTATTGCGTCAATACGTATAAATTACAAATAATAATTTTTATGAATTTTTTATAAAAATTAATTTGATTTTGATTAAAATTATAGGTATAGATAATAGATATTTTGCACTTTCATAATGTAACAAACGATGCTTATCTTTTTCAATGATACAAACAGTGTAACAAATATAATATATTTCAAAAACATATAACAAATATAATATAAACTTTTATCTTTTTGAATAACACCAACAAAATAATATTCTTATAGTCAAATTTGCTTAACGATATAACTGGAAGGAAAAAAGTCAGTCCAAAACAGCCTTTTTTTTCTTTATAAATAGTATAGATATGTGTTTGTGACTTTTTTTAAAGAAGATGTTTGTAACTTTTAAATAGTAACAGACTACGTTTATCTTTTACCTATTGTATAACAAATAAAATAAAAATTCTTATCTTTTTTCAATAACACCAACAATATAGCATTCTTAAAAGCAAATTTATTTAAGGATATAACTGGAATAATGAAAAAGTAAACCCAAAAAAATCATGTATTCCCTTTATTTATTGTTATAGATTTATATTGGTATAAAAGATATTCATGATAATCAACCATATTTAACATTGATTCATGGTTTCTTTTTTCCTAAAAAGAAATATATTTATTCATTCGACTCGGTCAGTTACATAAAAAACTTTGACCGGAATAATGTGACAAAACAAAAGTGAACGAAACACTCATCTTTCGGATATGCAATATTGATGACTAAGTCATTGATTTAATATGTAATGGTCGAGGTTGATCTATCAATCTGAATCATACAAACACAGTAACAAAACGTGAAATCGAACAATATCACACAAAGATGGAGAAGAGTACTTAGATGACGAAATCACAAAAGAAAAACATGTTTTATGTGAAACCACAAAATCATGGGTCAAAAAATGATGATTATGGATCAAAAAATGACCACAAAATCATCGTTATTTCGTGAATGAAGAAGAAGGAAGAGAGAACTTAGAAGGTAGATATTCTTTTCAATAAAAAAATTGGGCAGGCTGTGTTGAACATTATGAACTTTTAAGACCTAAATTATGATAAAATTCTAAATACTAAAATTCTTTTAAAAAATAAAACACATATATATCAATTCTATTAAAAGTTGCTGTAAAAACATCAATTATTATCTAAAAAAGTGATCATTGAATTTGAGAACGACACACTGGACAAGAATATAAACGATTGTGAAAGCTACATTGTTTAAGCCACCGAGCAACACAATGTTCATGAAAAACATGCATACACTTGGTACGAATAATGTGTGGTACTTCTGATCCATCACAAAATTCCTCCAAACAAATTGCACATTGTTCCCTTGAACAAAAAGAAGTATCAACATCTTTCACTTTAAGCTTCTCCAACATCTTGGAAAGGGACGCAATAGCATTCTCATCATCACTAATATTTGATGTTGTGTCAACAAACACATCCATCTCCAATACTCTATATCCTTCAAAGTTAACTGTGTTCATATACCTAGCGTAATCACCCATAAGAAGTAGGGTTTCTTCCAACACTTCTTGAGGAAGATCCACAGACAAGAAAGTATTGCGCAAGAAGGTATTGGAAAAACTATCCCGATCCACGGATTCAAATTCATCATAATCACATAAGATGTTACGAGGAATAAGGAAGTCATAATGGTTGAATGAAGTGGAGTGAAAGTGATGAAATTTAATGAGGAAACATTCATGTGGAGAAAAACTTTGTGGGATAGTGTTTTGGGATTCTTCAATATAGATGAAATAGGATTCACTAGAAGAAGACATGGATGATATGAATGATGATAGGAGTGATTCTTCACTAGGGTTAAAGAATTGTGTTTAGAGATAGTAGGTATTTCGTTTTTTATAGAGGAGGAATTCAAAGAGTCATCATTAGTCAAGGAAAACTATTGTTTTTTTTGTTTGACTCACGAAAACTATTGAATTGAAAAATTAGATAACGTCAATTACAGTTAGGATTTTATTTTGAAGCACACAAATATAGGTTTTTTTTTGTTTTATTTGACTCAGAACATAATTATAGCAAGGATAAAATATGCAGAGGAATGAAAACTTTTGTAACTACATTTGACTGACTTTTGTTTTAGGACAAAACTATTTGTTTTAGAGTAATATATTTGAATAAATATTTAGTGACAACTTTCGTTTACTTTTTTCTTATTGATAAAAAAAATAATAGAAAGAGTGTATCTGAAAAAAAACAATAAAGAGGGGAAAAAACAAAAGAGAGTAAGAACATAATATGAGTATGAGAGATAATTGTTTAGAAGTTGTCACAAAATAATTGTATAAATATTTTTTTTCTCTTTGTTTTATTGTTACATGTCATGGATGGTGGGTTATCCCCACTCTACTAAAGATTGAATTTATTATCATCTGATTAAGAAGCTGAGTCCATATCACTTAAAACAAATTTATATTTCATTATTTTGATTGACTTTATTTATCTATACTATGTTTCTGTCGATTTTTTAACTGGGTTAACACGTGTAAATTATAAGCTATATTTTTATGAAATTCATATTTATCGTTCCTATTTAACTATTTCCTCGTTCCTTTTTAAGTGTCATTTTGGAATATTAACATTGAATTAGCAAAGTGTATTTTTGCACCTTTACTTCCTATTATACCCTTATTTTAATCCACCAATATATTCCTATTTTTTTGCACACACTTTCTCTTTCCCATAAATTTATTATGTTATCTTTCTCTCGTAACAAATAATTGTTAGTTACTATCTTTTGCACACTTTGTCTCACTCATAATAAATAATTGTCAATTTTAAGATAACAAGAAACAAACTTTGTTTAAAAAAAATACAAACAAACTTTGTTTAAAAAAAACAAACTTTTTTTTTCAAAAAAAAAAAATTTTATTTTTTAAAT
>Ga0228710_1010241_pt1 | contig 12624 bp, 11 predicted proteins | sample MedpolnodulmetaG_FD_177995 | JGI IMG/M metagenome (GOLD analysis project Ga0228710, IMG submission 177995) | Root nodule microbial communities from Medicago polymorpha collected in Santa Monica, California, United States - pink nodules | ecosystem: Host-associated > Plants > Roots > Nodule...
TTAAAACAACTTAGATCAACACTAGCAATTAAACTATCAATTATTCAATCAATCACATGCAATATCAAAATGTAAAAGGATAGGGAAAGAGAGAGAACACCGGTGTTTATAGTAGTTCACCCTTTTTTCGTCCTCGCTAAGGGCTATGTCTACTCTACTTGATGAAGTACGCCTTCATCAAGGTCATCCACTATGTACGAAAAGTTGATTACAATGTTTACAAGAGTTCCTTCAAATTAAAGCCCTAATTCTTCAACTCCTATGTAAAACAAACTCCCCCAAACTTCAAGTACCCCTTGAATTTGGTGCTCCTTGAATCTTCGGATCCTTGAATTACCCGTGCACTCCTTCGATCTCTTCACTCGAGTCTTCAATGCTATGTCCGGTAAACGAACCCCCTTTGACTTCAAGAACGGTTAGAAAGACACCCAAGTCCTTTGGAGGTGGAATGAGATTATTCACTTCCTTTAAAGCCTTGATTAAGACCAATCAATCTTCTTGAGAGAACCAACTTACAATCCCTACTAGCACCCTAGAGAATCTACACACTCAAAGACAAAGTGATTCTAAGAAAAAGTCTTTAATCTTGAAGAATGTATGAGCAATGAGTTTTTGAGACCTAGAGAGAATAGATGTAAATGATTCAATGATTTGAGAGTTATGAGGAGGAGACTATTTATAGAGAGAGGTAATAAGACTAAATTTTCGCACAAAAGTAACTGAGTGAATGGATTCAGTAATTTAATGAATCGATTCAATCCATATAAAACAAACCAAGAAGGAGAGAAAAACAGAAGCAAGATGGAACGTGTCAAGAGATATTTGAATCGACTCAAAATGCCCAGAAGAAGATTGATATGATTCATAAAGAGGATGAATCGATTCAGACAAGGTCGGAGAGATTGGTGAATCGATTCAAGCATAAATTGAAATGATTCATACATGAATCGATTCACTATGAGAACGATACGAATCATATGGAACCCGAGAGCATCATGTCAATTATGACAAACCCATGAATCGATTCAAGCCTTGTATGAATCGATTCATTAAGAATCATAGAGTAGATGCAATTTTTCTAGGACGCATGAAATGCAATTTTAAAGGAGAAGGGATGAATTACTATGTTTTTTATCCTCTTTGGGTGCTTTAACACAACTAATGAGCCTATCCCTAACAACATTAACATATAATCTAAAACATCATCAAAAACTTATTAGCTATGCTATAGGCTTCAATCTCCCCCTTTTTGATGATGTCAAAAAGAGGATATGTTGTTTACTTTAACTCAACTCCCCCTGAAACTTTTAGAAAATGGCAGGCACATATATCATGTATCCCAAGGACACATTTATACAAGAGTTCATAACACATAGGAATTTAGCATTGCAATCTCATAACACATAGGCATTTAGCATTGCAATAATAACACAATTAAAACTAGCTCATAATCATGAGAACAACATGTTAGCTTAACCAAATCCAAGACAAAAATATATACAAAACAAACAAATTTAGCATTGCAATAATAACACAATTAAAACTAGCTCATAATCATGAGAACAACATGTTAGCATAACCAAATCCAAGACAAAAACATATGCAAAACAAACAAAACATATCCCAAACATACTCCCCTTTTGATAACATCAAAAAGGGATAGTGCATGAAAACATCAACATGTCAAGAGCCACAACAGGCAAAGAGAACAAAAGTAAAGTAATGCCACAACAGGCTAACAAAAAGTACGTGGTCAAAAATAGATTAGAAATAGTATGTAAAATCCATGAGGAAAACGATAGACTCCAGTGCATCCAGCCATCCTAAGACCCACTGTTTCCGGGATTGAGGGAACCACCAACATCTTCGTTTTCAGGAAAGAAGTCATCAGTTCAGATGCCAAGGTTTGTATTCCACTTGTGAAACTGCTCCTTCATTGAATTGAATTGATTCTCCTGAGTGTCAAACCTATGATTGATTTCCGCAAAACGATCATCTTGATCATTAAACCTTTGTGTCATGAAGGACTTGAGATCACCAATGCTAGCTAATACCTGAGACAAATCTGATCCTTGACTATTGACATTTTGCTGACCTTTTTCATAGTTTGGAACATAATCAAAGTCACTATCATCTTCAGCTTCACCCATCTCAACATCACCTTCTAACCCAACATCCTCGTCGTTCTGGTTAGACCTTATTTCATCTACCAATGCTCGTTCAGTCTTAGCAGGAACAACACTATCATCATAATACCAGAAGTCACCATCAGAGTAGAACCATTCGTCACTAGAATCTTGATAATAGTGCATTTTATTCACAGCACCATTGTCAAGACCACTCCTAGGGTTAGGCTTGGTTAAGAGATGGTTAGATGTCAAAATTCTATTTTCACTTAAGACAAGACCAAGGAAAGAGGGAAAAGGTAGATTTTTAGAAACATCTAGCTTATATGAGATCATTTTATTGCACAGAAATAGTGGCCAGTTAACTTTAATTTTGTTCTTAATTAACCACATCACCTGAAGGTCAAAGTTATCAATTCTACCAAAATTGTCTTGTTTGCAAATGATAATTTTGGCAATGATCCGGTGTAGGATTTGAGCATCGCATTTAAGCTGCATGGCACTAAAGTTGGATTATTCTAGAGGGGCAATGCAAGACTTGGAGATACTTCCCACAAAGGAGTTTTTATCATATCTAGCAAACACATCCTCACTTTCTATATCGACACCAGCACATTCCATACCGGTTAGGTTACTCCACATGGAAGGAGATAGGGTTACAACATGATTCTTAAAAGGACAAATAAAGCTAACATTATCAAGTTGTCTCTCAGCAATACAATAAAAGGCTTTGACTTGAGAGGAATCATATGAATTTTTCAAACCCAAAAATGTTCCTAAGTTCTGAAAAACCAATAAGTCTTTGAAACCAAACCCTAATCTTTCTATAGTACCAATATCACAGAAGAATTGACTGGAGGTTAACCTAGAGTTGTGAAATTCATTGATATACCTGTCATAATCATCCACCATGAGCAAATCTTCCACAAGAATACCAGCTGAATTGCCCCCAATAGAGACACCACCACCACGTCTTGGTCTGCCTCTGCCACTTTCGGTTCTTGTGCCAGGTTTAGGACCCATTTGGATGATAAGATGAGAGAGTGATGGGAGGATTTCTGAAGTTTGGGTTGAATTGAGGGTTTATGGGTCGTGTTCCAGAGAAGACAGAAGAGGGAAATTTATGGTTTGAAAAGAATGGCCACGATGCAGAGGAATTTATCAGATTTTATGTATATGAATCGATTCACCTTTTTAATGAATTGATTCAGTATGAATCGATTCATTTGCTTAGTGAACCATAGGTGAATCGATTCATAACCAAAGTTTTATGCACAAGGAAAAATTTAAAGAATGAATGCACAGATATGATCATATTAATAATGATGTGATAGAAAGTCATCAAAGAACATCCTAAACAAGAGCAGGTAGACAATCACAATTGAAATACAAGCTAGCATGCAATCTAAGAAGAGAAAAAAAAATATAGCACGCAAAGGATGAAAGACAACCAACAAACACAAACATGATTAAACAAATAGGAAAGATATCAAGGTTAAAACAAGAGAGATAAGAAAGAGATTTCCAAGGAAAGATCAAACGCGTTTGAATCTTCCTAGAAAATTTTACCTACTATCAAAGCATACTTACTCCCTTGCTAGAGTGCTTCAATGAGAATGATGATTGAGAGGTCACTCGTGATCAACCAACATGATAAGACAAATGGAGAAGTTAAGTATTTAAAGTCCTCGAATACGTCTTCATCAAACTTTTGCTCATGATGTCCTTGAGAATTAAGGAGCTTATTGTGGAGCATCATCCTTGACATCCTGCAATCATTATTAAACCTACACACACTAGAACAAAACAAACCTTTCCCAATATTTTGGGAGTAAGTGAAAAACAAGGAATACCAATGTTGATTTGTGAGATATAAGATGCACTTAAGAGTGTGAAAGTGACAAAGAGAGCACATCTTACTTTTAGAGTCTTGGACAACCTAGAGGGACAAAGATCCTTCAAGGTTGCAAGACACAATTACACAAATCAATTAGGATTCCTTTGGCTTCCAACACAAGTTGGAGCCTTGGGATGGATTTCACAACAAGTAACTTTAGGCACCCACATCATTACCCCTTTAGGAACTTCGACCTTCCTAATGTGGCAATGAGGTGTGGTGTGGCCACTTATACCATAATAATGACACCTAATTGTAGGAACATAATTTTTGCTATGATACTTGTTTTTCCTTACATAAGAGTATTTAGTGTAAGTTCGTTTAAAAGGAATTCTTTCGTCTTTTGAATTCATAGTAAAAGTCATGGTTCCCTTAGAGACACGATTTAGCTTCTTATTTAGAGAATTTATATCTTCATGGAGGCTAGGGAAAATCTCACAACCAACAAAGTCCATCCAATTATCATACTTAGGTGACTTTGTTTTAGGTGACTCAATTGTGGGACTTACAATTTTCTCATTTACAAGTAAAACATGCTCATCTCTTAAGCTTTCAAATGCTTATTTAAGTTTAGAAATTTTGGCTTCTAGTTTCAAAATAGTTTTCTTTTGAGCAATTAGTTTATCAAAAGCATTTATAGATTCGTCATGCATTTCCTCAATGGAATCTTGTAGATCCTTATAAGTAGGTTTAAAATCGGAGTAAGAGTCAGAATCGGAGTCCGAGAAGATTACCTCATTTTTAGCTTTCTTTGTTTGACCCATGAAGCATAGATCATCATCATCTTTGTTTTCGGCATCACTAGTATTGGAGGTAATTTCATCTTCTTCCCAAGCAATGTAGGCCTTTCTTCCTCTTGAGTTTCGATTGGCTCCGGATCTTCCTCTTTCTTTAGCAAGTTCCGGACATTCATTCTTGTAGTGACCTACTTTGCCACAACCATAGCAACTAACCACTTTCTCATCATTATCTGATTCTCTTCCTTTCATTGAGGCCTTCCTAAAGTTCACTAGATTCTTGTCATTGTGCTTTAACCCATTCCTTTTTATGTAGCGGTTGTACCGCCTAACAAACATGCTCATTTCCTCTACATTTATACCATCATCATCGGATTCTTCATTATTTTGAACCGAAGAGGTAGAGACAGACGAAGTGGTGTTCAAGGCAATGGACTTTCTCTCCTTCTTCTTAGAGTCATCTTCACTTGATTTGAAATGATTAATATCATGCTCATGTTCCTTTAATTTTCCAAAGAGTGTGATCATACTAAGAGCATTGAGATTTTGTGATTCCTTGATAGCGGTGACTTTTGGTTGCCATTCCTTAGTCATACATCTCAAAATCTTGTTAGTGCAATCTTGGTTTGAAATTGTTTTACCAAGGTTTTTCAACTTGTTTACAATATGAGTAAATCTCATTTGCATAGATGAGATGGTTTCACCATCATTCATGCAAAAAAGCTCATATTGTTGCACAAGGGTATTAATTTTTGATTGTTTAACTTCATTGGTTCCTTTGTGAAGGGTTTCCAATGCATCCCACATATCTTTGGAAGTCTTACAATGAGATACGGAATGATACTCATTTACCCCAAGAGAGGAGATGAGAATATTTTGTGCCTTCAAATCATATTGGACTTTCTTTTTGTCATCATCGCTCCAATCGGCTTTAGGCTTATCTAGGACTACACCGTTATCATCATCGGCTGCAATTTGTGGTTGAAACCGACCATTGACAACGGCGTCCCACACATCCATATCCACTGATTGGATGTGAATACTCATGCATACTTTCCAAGAGTCGTAATTTTCTCCATCGAAAACAGGTGATGTATTATACGCCCCCTTGGGCTCCTTACTAGCCATATGGATCAACTCTTCTGGTAGTTAGCCGTAAGAAGAGACCAAGCTCTATGATACCACTTGTTGAACTATATGGCTAGATGAATACCAAGCTAGAAGGGGGGTGAATAGCGCGTTTGAAAACTTTTTTTGGAGATTTAGAAAAAATTGATTTTAACAAATAGACTATTGGAGTTGCACTCGGATTATCACAATCAACAAATCGAAAAGACAATATGTGAGTAATAAGAGTTGATCTTAGAATTGAGGGGTTCAATAAACAAATCTTATTAAAAATCAAACTTTAATCAACCTTAAACAATATACAAAACTTATAACAATTTCAAACCAAAGTTATATGATCAAATATACTATGCTATCAAATTAAAACAAAATACAAGTGAGATTGAATAATTGAATTGATGTTGCAATCAATCGATCTAAGTGAAGTGTTCAAACCCAATTCAATGAATTGGTCAATTTTCAATTAAAACAACTTAGATCAACACTAGCAATTAAACTATCAATTATTCAATCAATCACATGCAATATCAAAATGTAAAAGGATAGGGAAAGAGAGAGAACACCGGTGTTTATAGTAGTTCACCCTTTTTCGTCCTCGCTAAGGGCTATGTCTACTCTACTTCATGAAGTACGCCTTCACCAAGGTCATCCACTATGTACAAAAAGTTGATTACAATGTTTACAAGAGTTCCTTCAAATTAAAGCCCTAATTCTTCAACTCCTATGTAAAACAAACTCCCCCAAACTTCAAGTACCCCTTGAATTTGGTGCTCCTTGAATCTTTGGATCCTTGAATTACCCGTGCACTCCTTCGATCTCTTCACTCGAGTCTTCAATGCTATGTGCGGTAAACAAACCCCCTTCGACTTCAAGAACGGTTAGAAAGACTCCCAAGTCTTGAGAGAACCAACTTACAATCCCCAGTAGCACCCTAGAGAATCTACACACTCAAAGACAAAGTGATTCTAAGAAAAAGTCTTTAATCTTGAAGAATGTATGAGCAATGAGTTTTTGAGACCTAGAGAGAATAGATGTAAATGATTCAATGGTTTGGGAGTTATGAGGAGGAGACTATTTATAGAGAGAGGTAATAAGACTAAATTTTTGCACAAAAGTAACTGAGTGAATCGATTCAGTAAGTTAATGAATCATTCAATCCATATAAAACAAACCAAGAAGGAGGGAAAAACAGAAGCAAGATGGAACGTGTCAAGAGATATTTGAATTGACTAAAGATGCCCGGAAGAAGATTGATACGATTCATAAAAAAGATGAATCGATTCAAACAAGGTCAGAGAGATTGGTGAATCGATTCAAGCAGAAAATGAAACGATTCATACATGAATCGATTCACTGTGAGAATGATACGAATCATATGGAACCTGACAGCATCATGTCAATTTCGACAAACACATGAATCGATTCATTAAGAATCAGAGAGCAACTGCATTTTTTCTAGGACATATGAAATGCAATTTTAAAGGAGAAGGGATGAATTGCTATGTTTATGATCCTCTTTGAGTGCTTTAACAAAACTAATGAGCCTATCCCTAACAACATTAACATATAATCTAAAACATCATCAAAAACTTATTAGCTATGATAGAGGCTTCAGAATCTGCTAAGAAGTCCAAATCCATTGCTCTGGAATCTAAGGGATAATCTGTTGAAGCTATTCAAGATGTTGAATCATAAGAAGAGAATTATGATGGAGAATCAGCCAGTGGTTCTGATGCTGAAAAGATTCCATTTCTGACCAAAAGATTTTAATACATGACCAAGAAAAAAAGGTTTCCAGGTGGATCTAAAGGATCAGGTTACAGAGACAATAAAGATGATTAGAAGGGTTATAATGACATGTCATCTTACGTTATTTTTAGCATGTTTTTCAGTCATTTTTAGTATGTTTTACATCCATAATAGAGGAGTATTAGAGAAATTTCTTATGATTTCGGGACATTTGTAATGTTTTCTATATTTGAGTCATGTAATTCTCTTCTTCCCAAAACATAACAATTTTATGGTGTTTTGATGTAATTCACGAAGAAATCTTGCAAATCGGTAAAGCAAGACATCTGAAGACTTTGGAAAGATCAAGAATGAAGATTCAAAAGGCCTCAGAAGACATTACAGATGGAGAAATTCTCTTCCCATGTCCCAAGACATCTTATATGGAAGCAAACACCCAAAAGGACAAAGAAATAAATATTTATGCACTAGAACACACTCACAGGTGCCCCGAGCATGGTCCATGCGCCCTGAGCATGCCTCAGGCGTCCGAGCATGGATTTTCTGCACACTCATGCGCCTCGATCATAGCATGTGTGCCCCGAGCATTGTTGAAATGGACCAGAACTGATTTTTGCTACTTTTAAGTGGAAAAGCCTAGTTTTTTAGCCCAACTTCAGGTGAAAACTCTCCCTATAAATATCAAGCATTTCATTCATAATTTCTCATTCAGAATGAAGCGGTTTAAGAGGAAGGAAAGCACTAGGAGCTTCAAGGGAGGAGTTTCTCTCTCCTCACTCCAAGTCTCTAGGGTGTGTTTTATTTGTTTTGTAATCTGTCTTTAGTTACCATGAGTGACTAAATATTTTTAGGCTAGGGTTCTAAGATGAACCTCTATTTGTTTATTAGATATTTATTTAATTTAAAGTCTTTATTCAGTTATTTCTTGATTGTTATTTCATTTTACTGTAGTGTGTAAGATTTGTCTCCTCTATAGAATAACCTTGATAACTAGGCACTTAGGGAGGTGACATACCTAATATTTGTGCATATGTGTCATAATCATTAAGTAACTAGTTAGTAATTAAGGAAACAAGTGACTCCACAACTTAAATCAGCCTAGTAACTTCATTATCCTCGCACCTTCGTAAGGTAGACGTCGGGGATGCCTGTTTGAAGAACTACCGAGAGGGAGAGTGTGCTATGTACTTCTAAGTGAGAACCTACAAGTAAACCTACGAGCGTAAGTGATGACATGTGATGTGAGGATTAGGCAACTGTACCAAAATGTTTATCAAGTAATAAAGTGATAAGTTGAGTATTGTATCCACAGGGATTATTGTTTTGTGAAGCCTCTAGCTATAGTTTTGATGATGTTAGCCTTTTTTGTTTCTATATCTGTGTTATTTAGATTAGATGTTGTTAGTCTAGCGTTTCTTTTTAGACTTTGTTAAAGCACCCTAGTGAAACAATTGGCATTTGTTCATATGGGTTTTCTCTCTGCATGAATAGATTCATCCTTATCTGAATCGTCTCATTTAAGTCTCTAACTTGATATGAGTCGATTCATACGTGAATCGTATCAATCATCCTTGAGTCGTATCATTAAACTCTCTAACTCTCTCTAAATTAATTTAGACCAATCCTGAATCGATCCAGACCTTCATCTGGGCAGCTTGAATCGTTTTACTTGTTACATGACTTGCATCAATCTTCATAACCTCTCCTTGCATATGGGCTTGTTTTTCTTGGTGTCTGAATCGATTCAGTTGTTTAATGAATCAATTCACTATGTTATTTTTATGTGAAAATTATGTCTTGTTCCTCTTCACAATATATAGTCTTCTCCTCATAACTCCAAATTTATTGAATCATTTGCAATTATTCTCTCTAGGTCTCAAAAACTCATTGTTCATACATTCTTCAAGATTAAACACTTTTTCTTAGAATCACTTTGTTCTTTCAGTCTATAGATTCTCTAGGGTGCAAGTAGGGATTGTAAATTGGTTCTCTCAAGAAGATTTATTGAGCTTAATCAAGGCTTCAAAGGAAGTGAATAATCTTATTCCACCTCCAAAGGACTTGGGGGTCTTTCTAACCGTTCTTGAAGTCGAAGGGGGTTCGTTTACCGAACGTAGCATCGAAGGCTTGAGTGAAGAGTTCGAAGGGGTGCACGGGTATGCAAGGATCCGAAGATTCAAGCAGCACCAAATTCAAGGGGTACTTGAAGTTTGGGGGAGTGTTCTACATAGGAGTTGAAGAGTTAGGTTTAATTTCAAGGAACTCTTGTAAACACATTGTAATCAACATTTGTTACTTAGTGGATGAACTTGGTGATGGTGTACTTAATCAAGAAGAGTAGACATAGCTCTAGCGAGGACGAGAAAGAGCGAACAACTACAAAAATATCGGTGTTATCTCTCTTCCCTATCCTCTTTACTTTTTAATATTACATGTGATTACTTGAATAATTGATAGGATAATTGCTAATGTTAATCTAACTTGTTTTTCATTGAAAATTAATCTAATTCATTGAATTAGGTTTCATATATCTTGCTTAGATCAATTGATTGCAAAATCTATTCAATTCTTCAATCACACATGTATTGTGTTTTGATTTGATAGCTAGGGTGTAACACCCCGTTTTCCCAACATTGTAAATAATACAAGTAATCAGAGTATTCAACGTAAAACGGAATGTCACACTTCTTTAAAACATAAATAGAGTAAAATTACTATTTATCAAAATAAGCCTGTTAAAATTCATTTAACTTCGCAGCGGAAAATTATTTCAAAGTCAACAACTTCGTTCAACAATCTTTGGCACTACAGCCTCAACATAAATAACTTAAAGGAAACTCTTAATCCAAAAGGGTTCAACAGCATAGTTCATAAAACAATACGTAACAATGGAAAACATAGCAATTATCCCCATCCTGTTACGTATCAGAGCGACCCTAAGACGACGCACGAGAGAGTCAACTCACATTAGCAGCTAATCTTGGTTATCTGCACGTTACCAACATAGGGGCAACATTCAAACAGAAGGGGTGAGATTTCACATTCAATAATATTAAGCATATAATTCATCAACGGAATTTAACAACCTAAACAACAATAATTAACAACAATGATAGTTCACATATACTTAGTATCAATAATAATTCACATATGCTTCATTTATTTCTACTTAGCATTTAAAATCAACGACAACAACTCAACGACGACGACAACAACTCAACATTAACGACAATGCAACGACACAACAACAACTTGACTGTGCAATATGCATGTGGTACCAATCAGGGCATCAATCCCCCAACTTATAGAGCATAGGCTCTCAACGTGGTATGAATGATCAAGCATTCAACAGGGCATCAAGCCCCCAACTTTATATGAACGATTATACATTCAACAGGGCATCAAGCCCCCAACTTTATATGAACGATTATACATTCAACAGGGCATCAAGCCCCCAACTTTATGAGTATGCAAGGACTCAACAACTTAATCAGCAACAACGTACGACATCGACAACTTGACAACTTCAACAACAATGTAAGACATCAACGACTTGACAACTTCAACACTATAACCTCATGATTATTCATCATTTAATTGCAACATCATATAATCATCAACATGTATACATACCTTCATGTAATATTTCATTAACAAGTTATTCATAAAATAATTCGTCGACATATATATTCATGTAATAGTTCATCAATCAAAGTTATTCATGACAAATAAGGTTAGACTCATCACAACATAGGTTAAATACTCTTAAACACTATAATTGAACTCATAGTACACAAGCTTCGAAGTTTGGAGACAATCCACAAGTTTTGGGTTGACTTAGAAATAGTTATGCGGAATTTTCATAAAATTTCACTAAGACCCCTTGGAGTATTTTCATCATAACTCAAAAACCAAAAATCAATTTCACGTCAAACCAAAGCCATTGGAAAGCTAACAAAACTATCTAAAACTTTCATGTTTACACCAAAGGCCAATTCAAAATAAAAACGTGTGAAAAAGACGCAAGAACATGAAAAAGTGTATGCTGTCACTGTGCAATTTCGCTGATAGCGAAATTTTGGCTGATCGCGAAAATGTTCCAGAGAGACTTCGCCATTAGCGAACTTCTAGCAAAATTTCCCCTGCTGTTACGATTTCTGCACTATTTTTCACCCAAAAACCCAAATTTCATATACCCAAATCCCAAATTTGATAGGAAACATTACCTAGGATTATTCTACAACTTAAACATCATTTGTACACTAATTCTACGGACATTCTACACTATTAACATCCAATTCTACATGTTCTATCATTAAATCCGGTTTTAAACCTTAATTCTCAAATTCACATGAACAACAACAAAACTACATGCTAAATTCAATTTCAGAAATTATATAACCTAAGATTAGAGAATATTAGTCCCACCCTTACCTTAGATTGGTGATTGCAAGACTCTACAAGTTTCTCCCTTCTCTTGGTTCTCTTCTCCTCTTTCTCCCAAAGACTTCTTTGCAAAACCTAATTTGTGTCTGTCTCTTGTTTTTCCTTCTATACTCAACAGATTTTCTACTTGACACCAGTTATTCTTGATTATTTCTAAACTAGCCCCTCCAAATCTATTTATTCTAATTTCCAACATATTCTTCTAAATAATAATATAAAGCCACTTAATAAAATATTAATACACAACAACATGTCATAAATCAACATAAATCATATAAGTCATATAAAAGACTCTAAACTATACCAAAAATAATTAAATAAAAAAAATACGGCGTTAAATAGGGTGACCTCCTGGGAAGTCCTTGTGTTGCACCTCTCCCACCCTTTTTTTTTTCTTTCTAGAAAATATTAAGACTTCTATAAATTTTTCCCTTTTTTTCTTCTAGAAAATATTAAGACTTCTATATATTTTTTTATTTTTTTTGTTAATCGTCGAAATTTTATTTTTTATTTTTCTTAACGAACAAACACATATATACAA
>Ga0228710_1010242_pt1 | contig 12623 bp, 5 predicted proteins | sample MedpolnodulmetaG_FD_177995 | JGI IMG/M metagenome (GOLD analysis project Ga0228710, IMG submission 177995) | Root nodule microbial communities from Medicago polymorpha collected in Santa Monica, California, United States - pink nodules | ecosystem: Host-associated > Plants > Roots > Nodule...
TTGTATGTGTGTGTTATATATATATATATATATATATATATATATATATATATATATATATATATATATATATATATATAAATTATTTATAGCTTGATTTCAATTATTAGAATTTTCTTTAAATATGTTTTAGGAAGTAATGATAAGGTCACAATACAATCTTCACCTCTTATTTGACTGATGACTTGGGATGAGACACAAAATTTTGTGTTGATTTGGATACGTGGCACATGATGATTGAACCCATTTTGTTGAAAAAAGTCCCTCGAGGGACTATTTTAAAAAAACAAAATATTTTCCAAGGACCTTTTTCTACAATTTTTATTTACTGGAACTAAAACTAAAACGAGACATATTTGCAGGAACTAAAACCATATTATAACCTATATATATATATTAAGATTCCTTTTATAGAAAAAATGCAAATATTATCTTATACTCGTATACATTTTAGAGGATATATATCTTATATAATTTGGAACTAATATAAATGTGTAAATTGATGATTTAAACTAATGGTGTAGCTGTTAGGAAGTCATATTTATTTGTGTTTTTAGAAGAAAATAAAATAGAATTGAATAAAATGATGAAAGACAATTAGGATTTCTTGAATTCACTTTATGTTCTATTTCAGTCAATCTAGGTCCTAATTCAACTAGAAATTCAAGGTCTAAAAACATGAAGTTTAACAAAATAGACCTATTTTGGTTACGATCTAAGGTCTCATTTTTCTAATATAGAACCTTAATGTCTACGTAAATGTCATATTATCAAAAGCATTTGATCACGTTAAACAAAGTCATATATATATATAAAAGAATGATTACAAAACCTTTTTTTTCTTAGGCATATACGGTGCAGAAGGAGAACCAACTACAACACCCTAGATATAAAAAACTGAAAAGAAACAAGAACATAAAGAGAAGGGGGACCTAAACCAAAATCTTCTTAAACGATAAAACAACAAAAAACAGGGGGACAAACGCTGGACCCGGATAGAACAAGAAAATAAAAGCAAAACAATCAAAGTGGAAAAAAAGAAGAACAAGAAAAGTAACTTAAAGAAAGTTGATGAGTCAATCTGGTAACCTACTCCCTGAGCGAGTATTGTGAACCCGAAAACCCTTCTGCTTATTCTTCTTCTTTGTTGCTCTAGACTCCACCTCAATGTAGGATTCTTCCAAAACAGTATAACGATTCCTCAAACAATTGATAGTTGTTTCTCTCTTCCTCATTTGAGTAAAGTCGAGGCCTAATGTTTGTAGCATGATTTCCATTCCAAAAATGTTGTCGCAAGATCTCCATGTCATGAGCGACATTTGGGTTTAAAACCTCATTTTTGGAAGGATTAATGACGACGTCACTGCAAGGACGAACAATGATTTAAATCAGGAAATTTGTCACTCTGTTGATCCTCTACTTGTTTGCCTACTAAGATATCCACGAACCATGAACATACACCCACATTTTCTTGAGCCAGTTGTCTCATGATTCGATCTTTTTTTCGGCACTTTTTGATCGCCACTCCTTTCACACACTAATTGCAACATTGGATTGGTCAAATTGAATCTATGCATAACAATTGTAAATCCTTCCCTGTTTGCTTGATGATGTACCCCATTAAGCAAATCATCATTATCTTTCCATTTAACTTCTTTGGGAAAAAAATGAGTCGTGTCAACTTCGTTGGCATCAAGTGGGACGACAACAGAGTCAACATATAATGAAGCTTCAACATGGATGGAAGCTCCATCAATATTTGGTTTGGCTTCAACCTTAGGCGGTTTAACACGGCTCATGAGCCTTATTCTCAACCATAACTATAAATAATTCTCAACCATAACTATAAATAAACAACACATAACTATGAATTAACAACTAACTAATGCATAAACATCAATTGCATAATGAATTAAAAAAACAAAAAACAAATAAAAAATCCAAAAAATAGGCAATAGCTAACATTTTTTTAGCCATCGCATCGATAGTTAACTATCTAATTCCATCGGCAATTAACTACCGACGCTCCCATACTTCGGCACTTAAGTGCCGATACGTGCATGTCAGTATGTTTTTGAAAACTGACAGCAAAATCAACAAAAATAAACGGATTAAAATGACCAATACCTGTTTTTTTACGTCAAAAGTGTGTTGGAACCTCCTATGATTAATGCTTCAATGAAGTGGGCACGATCTTAGTTATGCACGATCGTTTAGGTAAGCATGTTTTACACACGTATAATCAACTGAATAGTTGTGTTGTAGACATGTGGTGACCCTAGGATTCCCCGAGGCCACCTATAGCCTAGGATTAGGTAGAACTCACGGAGTCATTATGTCTCATCCCAATCCTACTTTGTTTCAGATCAGCAGGTTGGTTAACAAGGATGTAGCAGACATGTGGCCGAATGGATAATCAACAAGTGCTCGCTCGTACTGGTTGCAGGATATTTATGTGGATTCAAGTGTATATGGCTATGTATCGGATAGATGATATTGTTTTATTAGATGTACGAACGTGAATTGATGTATATGTTATTCATTCGAAGCTTTTATGTTGTAAATTTTAATGTATCCAGTACTAAGTTAATGCACATGCTAAACTTTCTAGATACGTTTAGTATGGGCGTTACATATTGTACATTACAAACTTGAATTTGAGGTTTTGGGGCCAAAAACACGATTTTTGCAGGTCTTGTACTGATGAACTTTTCTTGAAACGAGTAGAACTCACTTGAGCGAGAAAAACGACGAAACTGCTGGAAAACTCGCTTGCGAACTCGCTTAAGCGAGATGAAAGCGAGACACTCGCTTGAGCGAGATTTGACAGCACAACACTTGTTGAACTTGTCTTGTGGTCCAGTAGTGTCGTCTGAGGCCTTTTCTCGCAGTCTTTTCTAACTTTAAAACCCCTCAATATCAAGTGATTAATTTACATTACATTGTGAGATCTTAAAAATGAAATGCATGAGCAAACATTAACAAATTCAATGACGAATGGCACATGAGAGTATGATATGATCCATGATTCGGGTAGGACTAACTCTAAGTACGGGAAAACCTAGAACCTCGACTTAGATAGTCAAGATTATGTATGCTAGTATGCCGCTAAGGCGTATTAAGAATGATTAAGTTTATGTATGACATGTCGTGTCTCTTGTAATCCATGCTAGCGGGATTCAAGAGGTTCACGTTAGGGGGACAGGATACGCTCCGCAAGGTAGGACCGCACGACATTAAGAGGAGTTTGGTGTTAGCCTCAGATAGGAATTTCACTAGTTATGTTATGGGATTATTTTCCGGGGTTACTCCACTCGGGATTAATTCGTAAAATGAATCAAGATGTTTATGTATGTTCAATGCTAACCTCTAACACGGCATGAATTACTTATGCAACAAGTTTATGATAGGACTATGCTATGATATGTATAGGTATATGCTTCTGCAACAAGTTTATGATAACCCACTATCGACGATATTAGTTTCCCCGATCGTCCAGTCAGAATATGAGATGTACATGATATGTTTAAGCCATGAGACTTATGGTACTCAGATGTAGCGGTCTTAGTTTCCCTTGATCGTCATGGTATGCAGAGCATTTAGCAAGACCTATCGACTAAGATTATGTAGAAGTTTATGATGATCTTAGTTGTGCACGATCGTCTAGATAAGCAAGTTTTCACACACGTATAATCAACCGAATGGTTGTGTTGTAGACACGTGGTGACCATAGGTTTCCCCGAGGTCGCCTATAGCCTAGGATTAGGTAGAACTCACTAAGACTTTATGTCTCATCCCAATCCTTATTTGTTTCAGATCAGCAGGTTGGTTTAGCAGGATATAGCAGACATGTGGCCGAATGGATAATCAGCAAGTACTCGTTCGTACCAGTTGCAAGATATTTGTATGGATTCAAGTGTGCATGACTATGTATCGGATGGATAGTGTTGTATTATTAGATGTGCGAACGTGTATTGTTGTATATATTTATTCGTTCGAAGTATTTATGGTATAAAATTTAATGTATCCAGTACTAAGATAATGCACATGCTAAACTTTCTAGATATGTTTAGTATGAGTATTACAATTTTTAATCTAAAAATTGTTCAATCTAAAATGAAATTAAGCTCTTTTTAACAGTTTGTCATTTGTGTAGCTCACTAATCACTTGAGCTCAATTGTTTAATTTAATAATATTAAATGTTTGTTCATTTATACTATATATATATGGAATAAGGGATTTTGAGCTATCTTTTTCCATTATTTCAATTATAACTTTTTTACAAATTTTCCCTATAATAATGTTATATTTAATAATGTTATATTACTGGTGTCATTAAAAAAAAAAAGAATTTGTATTATTTTTGCTATATTGTTGGCATCAATAAAAAACAATTATAATTTGTCATATTATGAGAGTGCAAAATATATATTCCTATTGTTCTGGACCGGATATAAAGTCAATCCAACGAAACACATGGACTAAATGTCCACCAGACTAAGGTGCATCGCCTGAAGGAACATGCCAATATCAGTACATGTCACCTCACCATAGCACGTCTATGTTCATCGATCAGACACCATACATATGTCCTTTAACTGTCTTCCAATAACGTGTTGCATATCACGGAAGCAGTTATTCTTATAATATTGTGCAATTGTTGTGAAATTAACATGTTTTAGCTTTTGCATAAAATGGATGTTCCTTTATACGCCTGTTATTTAATTTTTTTATTTGTTTGAGAATCTTCTTAGATTCTCTGTTTCTATGTTTGAGCTGCTAGATATTAATTACGAGCTTAAGATATTTGAAGGTTTAATTTAAGTGAAACATAGTGTCAGATCAGTTGGTTCATTGGAATTCAAGCCTGACTTTTTGAAACTCTTTGCGTGGACCAAAGATTTCAATCCAAACATTCATCAATAATCCTCTTCTCAAGCTTTGTTTAGAATCTAGGGACTCTCTCGCACGAGTATTGGCGCCCAGAGATATTGTTTGATATTGCAAGAAGTGTTGGAACACCAATTTGCACTTACTAGATCAATAAAAAGCCAAGATTTGATAGAGTATTTGGTCATTTTGTTTTTATTCTAGTTGTTATGGATTTTATAAAGGAACCAACATATAGAATACTTTGTGGAATGAACTGGATTTGCCTATTTTATGGATTTAGATTATCACATTTTGTCTAAATTATGTCATTACTGCAATTGTATTGGCAATAGTCAACTGATAATATTCAAAGTGAGAAGATGCAGATTGGTAAGGAACAATAAGTGAAAAGAAAAATAAGCAACATATGAGATCAAAATACAAGATTACAAGAGATAATACGCATAGTAAAGACAAATGTGAGTAACACTAACAAGAATGTTAATTGTGTTATTGACTATGTTTATGAATAAGTTGTTTTCATGAGCTATCTTGACGGACTCATAAAAATAAGCTAAAATCATAATTAATTTAGGATCTAGGTTATGCTTGGATCAAAAACTTATTTGCAGCTTATAATGTAAAAGCTTACTTGCAGCTTATATCATAAGTACTTATCTTTGTGTTATTGACTATGTTTTTGAATATGTTAATTGTGTTATTGACTATGTATTTAAATAAGTTATTTTCATGATGTATCTTGATGGACTCATACAAATAAGCTAAAATCATAATTAATTTAGGATTTAGGTTCTGCTTGGATGAAAAACTTATTTGCAGCTGATAATGTAAGTGCTTGTCACTAGTATAAGTTATTTCTATAGCTTTGTGTTATTTAGGTTCTGCTTGGATAAATCATATGGTTTTGTAGATTGAGTTAAAGTTGAAGGAGGAAACTACAAATACTTGAGAAACAGTTTGCAGAAGACAAGGCAACTACAAGGCTGCAAGACTAAGAGTAGAAGACAGGGTAAAATTACATTGTAGTTTCTTCCATGACATGAATCATGTTCCCTAATATAATTGGAGTGTTTTGTCATATTTTAGTGTTTGTTGAAATGTTTGTTTTGAATATTTTGCACCTTCATATTGATGGAGATTTGATGTATTTTATGACTAATGATTTTGTTACAAAAAACAAGTTATTATTGCCAAAAAGAATTTAGTGTATGCTATTCATGGATCTTTTACCTCTTTTGTGTTTTTTTTTTTAAATATGCTATTTCCAAATGTTATTCAAGATAGTTTCTAATAAACTTTTTTATCAAACAATTAATTAAAAATAACTTTTAATATAGATATTGGCATTCACTAATAGAAAATAAATAAAACTTGTAATGATAACCAATAACTTTCCTACGTATTTTTCTGCGGATCGGTTCAGTTTTATAAGGATTAACCTGTGGAATTTACTGTGGAATTACCTGCGGTATGTTTGCAGGAAACATTCAGGTATGCTCCATTTATGTATAGCTCTATTTAGTCCATTTAGGCTTTAGATGGAAGACATGTGGCAAGATTAATTTTAAGTGTTGAGATTTATTTAATAAAAAATAAAAACAAAGCACTGCCCTCAGCTTATCTTTTGTCTTCTCCTTTCACATGTTTCTCTCCCATCTCTCATCACCGTAAGCCTACCCCACCACCACCCACAACCGCCCATCGCCTCTCGAATCACACTCAGCTAATCATTTATGTAATCGCATTCCCTTTTAATCATTTCACGCTCAGTTAATAATCTCTCCCATCTCTCATAATTCACACATCAATTTTTGTAATTAGGGATGAATATTCCCTGGAAGTTTTAATCTCTGTAAAATTCATCATTTTAAAACTACTACAGACTACTTTCTTGCATTTTTTTTAGATCTAATCTAATTCTGAATTGTATTTGGTTGTTATTTGATTTTGTAAATTTTGATGGTTCAACTTATGACGGTTGCGGCGAGACAATGATGGGAAGAAGAGGGGGCGGTGACGAGAGAGGAAAAACTGCGATTACGGCGGCGGTAGGGTGGAGGTTGTCGGTGAGAAGAGGGGAGAGGAATGGTGGTGGTTGTGGGAGAAGAAGGGAGCGTGAGCAGAATTGCATAAGGGGAAGGTGAAACTGTACGTGTTGTTAATTTTTATTAAATAAATCTCAATCCTTAAAATTAATCTTGCCACATGTCTTCCATCTAAAGCCTAAATGGATTAAATGGAGCTATACATAAATGGAGCATACCTGAACTCGTTTGAACTAAGGAGCACCAACTCCTTAACTCATGGCCTAAACCAGTTCAAGTACTCAATACACCATGTAATAAATGCAAAACTAAAAGGATTGCATGCAAGATAACAAGTGTCAAAAGAACTATATGCACTAATCCATGAGATATTCAGAAGAAAAAAATGAGTATTTTCTTACAAAAAAGTTGATGTGCTCTTATATGATTAGACAAGTGTATTACATGCAAGATAATAACATGACTTGGGCTTGGATTAGTATTTGGTCTTGGATCACTAGTTTGGTTTGGACCATTTATGTGTAAGTGACTAAAAATATTTTTCTTCATTTTTTTATCGTTTGTCTGAAAATTTGTCTTAATCAGGTTGGAAAATGTGGATTTAAATCATTTTTTTCATGAGAAATTTTGTATTTACTTGGATAGGAATCATTTCTAACCACATTTCAATGAGACAAGACAAAATAAATAGTCGAAACCCAACTAGTGATCCAAGACCAATTAATGATCCACGCCCAAGCAATGTTCATATATTGCATGTGGTACACTTGTCTTATTGTATGAGATGACATCAGACATTTTTGCATAAGAAGTCATCATTTGTTTTCTTAATAACACATGGATATGTGTAACTAGTACTTTTAACACTTATCTTCTTGCATGTACTCATTATAGTTTTGCATTTTATAAAGGGATGGGGTTTTGTTGGGTACCTTAACTGGTTTGAGGGTAAGAGATAAGAAGTTCGTGGTTCTGATTTCAAACCTTGATGAATGAATATATAATACTATAACTAGTAATATATCCTTCAATTTTTTTTCCTCTCCTATAAATATGAGTTCCTAATATATTTTATGAAACTATATAAATAGGTGTTCATAATCTAAAAGAGATGTAAGGAAAATGAATGACATATATTATTACTTACATTAATATATATTCGTTCGTCCAGGTTTGAACCAAGGAGCGCCAACTCCTTAACTCATAGCTTAAACCAGGTCAGGTACCCAACACCCCCTGTAGTAAATGAAAATTTGAAAGGATTGCATACAAGATAACAAGTGTCAATAAAACTATGTGAGCCAATCCATGAGATATTCAGAAAACAAATGAGTGGTTTCTTACGCAGGAAAGTTTGATGCCCTCTCATATAATTAGACTAGTGATCGCATACAAGATAGTAACATGACTTGGGACTGGGTAAGTATTTAGTCTTGGATCACTAGTCTAGTTTGGACCATTTATTCTGTCTTGTATCATTTTAATGTGGTTGAAAGAGACTCCAACGCAAGTAAAGTGAAATTTCAATTCTTTTTGTTTTTAGGTTTTTGTTTTTATTTTACCACTATCGCATCTTGCCTTGGTTTTTATTTTTGTTAGGTTTTGATTTTTCCCTCATTGATTAGATCTTGAAGTTATTTTGTGACTTTGAGGAGATTCTTGATGACATTTTAGGTGAGCCGAGTGTTGATTTGAGAATGGGTATATTTTTTTTGGGAACTATGTTTTTGGTTTTATTGGTTTACAATTTGCTTGTTGTGTTAGAATTTTTAAGGGAGAGATGCATGTAAGGTTATTTATTTATAGAGTTGCAAAATTATGATATTTATATAATCCATTTTTTTATGGAGGTTTGAATTTGAATGATGACCAAGAAATCAATGGTTTTTATAAATTTATAATTTTAAGTTCGTCACAAAACTAGTACATATATAAGTGATCCTTTGTCACACAGCTAGTAAAGATATAAGTGATCCTTCATCACACAACTATTAAATATATTGGTTTAGGTTTGAAGTTATAACTGCATTTTTGCAATGCTAGATTAAGTTGCATCCTTTGGCATGCAACTAGTAAATATATAAGTAATTATTGTCATTAAATTTGCAAATATTTTACACAATTTTGTTAATTGTTTGGTGAGACAAACCCAAAATGTCCTCACGCTCTTCGTGTCACGACCCAATTTGGACCATGATTGGTTCATAGACTATGATTCTAGTCTGGAAAGCCTTACCTAAGTTTAATTTCACATATCAAGATTTCAACATAGAATTAAATCATTTAACTTATATTTCAAATAAATAGTTACCATAATTATTATATAAATTTCCTTAAGCATATCGCCATCTCAAAATATCTAAAGACTTGGAATACCAGTCAATTCAATATGTCACACGGGCCTAGCAAAATTAAATATAGCTACTGCAAGGAAACTTAATATGCAACAAAACCACTATAAACCACCACGTATTACAACATATGATGACAAAAGGAACTTATGAATAACGCATAATTGAAGAATTCGACTCGGCATAAGCCTGAATATCTGAAATAGAGTATATAGAGTTGTTGTGAGTCATCCAGGGGTGGTTTTACCCCCCGGCGTGCATGGACATATGCTCGGGCTCAACCCAAACTTTCTTTATATCGATACAAGAAACTTGACATATAATGACAGTCAAAATTTGTCATGATAAGACTAATTTTCGTAGCTAAATGTGTGCCTGTTTACCAATGCCAAATGGTTGTCACTGCATGTTTTCCACCTTTACCTACGGGCAAAACCATACGTGATTCTAAGAATACCATTTTAAAAACATTAAGGACCTCTACCTACGATAGCATCTATCGCTAAAACTTATCATATTTATTTTTCTATTCTACTATAAATTCTAAAAATGAATAATTCATAAAATTACATCTAAAATTAGTTTAATCAATATAATAATTTAGTTTAATCAATATAATAAAATATTATAATCAATATCATTGGAATTTGAAATTGATTGCTATAATCAATTTTTATAATAAATTCTTGAAGTGATTTAACTAGAATAATTCTCCCCAACTATGAACTATTATACCATTCACTCAAACCAATACTCAATACTCACAGAAATATTTAATACTCACAGAAATCAAAATATATATATACTCCATTGCTCATTAAATTTTTTGTAACAAAATTTGAATCACTATTCATAATAGCTTATCAGACAAAATGACATACTATCAAGTTACAACTTATAATCACTTCATACCTAACAAAAACCTTACAATCACTTCTACAACAGAGCATAATAAATCAGATTTTAACTTCTAATTTGTGGAACTTCATCAATATCTGTAATCAACACATAATGATATATATATATATATATATATGCATAAATGCACTCAAATCACTCATCTCATTGTTAACCATCGTTATTCATTAATGAAATTATCTTCAACAATAGTGGGTGCACCAAAGCTATTACCAACATCAATAAAAGTTGGAAGTCCACCAATTGTCAAGTCCTATCAATAAGTTAGTAAAATAATCTTATAAGCCTCTTAGAAAGAATTGTTCCCAACAAGAAAAATGATGTGTCGTTAAATGACTTGATGATGTTGATATTATTCAAACATTCACCGCAAAGAGGTCTCAGAAAGGGCATTTACCTCTTGACACACTATTGGAATGTTATGTTTTATCTCTCTTATTTTAAATTGTACTTTTGTTGACAAAATGACGAGCCTCTTTTATTTCGATTTATGACTGTTTATATATTATGTCACATGTGAATTTGCGATTAAATTTTTTGCCCAAACTCTTTGAAATTCCTGACTCCACCAATGGAGTCACCATTAAGCAAATAATGAAAATATAACAAACAGGACACAATAATATCAAAAGAAAAGGAAATATTTAAGGTCAAATTTAAAGTTTATTAATAGATGTATAACACTCAATTCTTGAAATTGTAATGGGCTCTATTTGGACAAAACAATGATGGCACTCCGCCTTAACTAGGCTCCCCGCCAATAATATTTATTAATTGCTCCCGCCTTAAAATAAGAAAAAGTAGGCTCTTCGCCTTAAAATAAGAAAAAAAAATATACTCCCCGCCTTAACCAGGCTCCTCGCCAGTAATATTTATAAGGCTTAATTGCACTTTTGGCCCCCTATTTTTCTAAAAGTTGCGATTTTGCCCTCCTAACTAATTAAAATACAAAACAGCCCCTTATGTATTGGATCTTTGGAAGTTTTGGCCCCTAAGGCCACTTTTGACTTAGTCTTTGCTGACGTAGCACCCCCTAACTAATTACACGTGACACCTCACTTAAGAGATGTGGGTGCGACGTCGGCGAAGACTAAGTCAAAAGTGGCCTAGGGGCCAAAACTGCCAAAGATCCAATACATAGGGGGTTGTTTTGTATTTTAACTAGTTAGGGGGTCAAAATCGTAACTTTTGAAAAGATAGGGGGCCAAAAGTGCAATTAAGCCTATTTATAATTGGCTCCCTGTCATAAAATCTATTTATAATAGGCTCACCGCCTTAAAATCAATAATAGGCACCCTGCCTGTAATAATTAGAAATAGACTCTCCACCATATAAACTAAAATTTTCATTAAAAGTACACCTTCAATCATCGAAACCATAGTCACAATACACTACAACATATGTTCTAAAACAACCACACATATACGATTAAAGTCCCCTCTGCGATCTTTCTTTTCCATTTCAAACGCTCCTCTCACTTTGTATTTCCTTTTCATCCATGAACAATAATGATTCCTCCTACCATTTCTCTTTCGCATCAACCCCCCTTTTATGATTCTAAGACAAAATCATCCATCCTAAGGTTCAATTAGTAAGTTTTCATCATTAAAAAGAATCATATCACTGAAAAGTTAGTAAATATCTTCTTCTATATTCATGTAATTGTTGTATTTTTGAGATATTAAATATTTCAAAAGTTTTTCTTATTACTAAAAAACAATTTAAATTAGAATTATTACTTTATTCCTATTTGTTGACTAGTTCCAATATCCCCTTAAATATCTCCATGACTCATCATTATTAAGAGATACTCATTTTATTCCTTTTGACCACATGCTCCTATTATTATGGTTAGTCAAAGGTTAGTGACACATAAGTAACGGTTTTCCTTAGCCATGAGAATGGACATTGTTTTGCTATATATTTACACACACACACACGTAAGGAATAAAGAGCATGGCAGTACATAAAAATATAATAGCACACACCACACATACATACTCTCTCATTTATCATATGTTTCTATGTACACACCATTATTTTCTCTCATAAAAAATTCTGAGTTTTTGGGTTACATCTCCAGTTATCTTTGAGATATATTTGAGTTGTTCTGACACCTCCGGCTATGATTCATACCGGGGAAGACTTGTTGTATCCTGGGAGGATATGCGCTAATGAGGCGGATAAAATCCTCAAGGACAGTGACTCTGTCACGCCTCAGGTTACGTAACAATGTGTGTTGGTTTTACAGGTTTCCTCTAACTTGATTTGTGAAGATTTTGATGGAGCTGTCGGCAACCAAATTCGATAAGTTCCTTGTGCTTTATTTTACTTTATTATTAGTCATATTTATTTGTTATGATATTTCTCTTTAAATTCTTATATGTGATAATTTCCACTCTAATTTTACAACAA
>Ga0228710_1010244_pt1 | contig 12620 bp, 8 predicted proteins | sample MedpolnodulmetaG_FD_177995 | JGI IMG/M metagenome (GOLD analysis project Ga0228710, IMG submission 177995) | Root nodule microbial communities from Medicago polymorpha collected in Santa Monica, California, United States - pink nodules | ecosystem: Host-associated > Plants > Roots > Nodule...
TGGAAACCATCAATGTTTTGCTCACCAAGAACTGAATCGAATAATAAGAGCAGAAGGTTCAACGAATAAGATTTGTCCCATCCTTAGACATGGAGTTACACGTATTCGATAAAAATAAAAAATTCATATCAGGTTCCATATAATAGAGCATAAAATAAAACAATGAAAAACAAAAATAAACTCCAGGGTAGGTTAGGCCAAAACTCTCAAAAGTGTCGGTCCAAATAGTTTGCGTCCCCCTTAAAGCACCCCCCAAAATCCTTATATAGTTGGGGTTTTCAAAAGAAGTCTAATTCAGAAGACAATATAAAACAAAATTGGGCCACAGAAGCTCCAGACTGTGTGGCACGGCTGTACACATGGCATATTCTGGTTCAGCCTATTTATCCATTTCAGCACAGCAAGCCTCTCAGCACTTGTTTGGCTCCGTGTGAATATAGAATAATATAGAGTTTTATTATCTGCCGTGCTCAGCATTCAGGAAGCTACAACGATATTAGCTCAATGCAACCTTGATATCCGTTAGTTAGGCTTCTGCCAGCCTGTACTGTGCCTCCTGGCGCTGACAGTTACAAACTGTCTTAGAGTTAGATTCTGTGAGTGTAGGTTAACTCTAATGTGAGTGAAGAATAAGTTTCATATAAATCATTGTAATCTGAACTTTTCAGTTCAGTTTCTTCATTCAATCGATGTAACAGGATTGAGTTTACAATTCTCTGTTTTTCTCATTTTTATTAGGTTCGTTTAATCTTTATGCCTCAATATATTCATGTGTGCAGGTGCAATGCCATTTTGCTTGGTCTCCTGATTTCATGTTACTCCAAGATTTTTCTTATTGCCATGACGGTAATGTTTGTAATGCAGAACTCTGAGTTGGTTCATACACTTACATTTATTCTTAGCTTTAAAAAGTTGGTTCCGTCAGTTTTATTGTTGACTACTTCATGTTCCTGTCTATGATGTGCTGTTAAACGGACAATATCTCTAACGTTCAAGTGTATTTCATGTAGGTCTGGGAATTTCCATCTTCTGTGATCTTCATTATTGAATTATTTTGCTTATCATCTAATGCCGTAGCATTAAAAGGTTAGTAATTGTTACTGACCCTAGTCGATACTTCACGATAAGTTGGCATTAGCAGTTTTTTTATTTAGAGATATTATTTATTATTTATATTTATAGTATCGTGATTCCTGTATGTTGTCCTTAAATTTTTCTCTGTTCCACTCCCAACTTTTGTACAATTCATTTTTCTAATGAGTTTCTTTCATATATATGGTATTTTATTATTGTTGTGTTAGTTTGAATAGCTATAATAGTAATTAAATTAACATAAACGGTGATATGTGCTTGAGTGCTTGTCCCATATGAGAAATGACTTGTTGAAGGGAATAAAATTGAAATTGAAGTATTATTTGTGTGTTTCATCAAACATGGAACGAGTACATTTTTTACATTGACAATCCAACTATTATTCCATTTGATAGATTGCCTTTAGGAGTATAAATACAGTTTTATTATGCAAAACAAATTGATTTCCTTCCCATTCCTGTGATCCGAATGTATGTTTCCATAACCAAAACCATATTGACTTTTTTTCTTGGATCTTTCAAAGAAGTGTTCGCATTTGCCTGTGCATTTTGACATTCTGGCGGAAATTTTTCTCTAAGATGGATTGTTGTGATTTAGTTATGATAACCATGCTTACAGTTGAATACTGATTAACATTTCTTATCAACTAGTGATGACGGAGTCAAGTATGAGTCGATGTGTATGGACCTGCTTCAGTGCATATGCTATCAAGTTGTTTTTCATTCAGGCACCTGAGCTCATATTGTTGGGGAAACTAATGCAAGGCTGGAGTCAAATGCCCTTCACATTGTCTTTAAAGTCAGTATTTATTTAGTTTTAATTTGTTTCTTTTAGTAGCAATACTGTATGGCCAATGGCTATTGTGTTTGTGAACTGTATGTCTAAATCCTTCACTTTCTTTTTCCTTAAATTTGATTTGAACGATGAATTTTATTAATTTGTTCCTTGTTTATGATGTGGATGCTTGATAGAGGGAGCTATCTCCGTTATCGTTTTTTGGAGTCTTAGATTAAGCTCTGATTAGGACGTCGGTCTCTATGTTTTTGTTGGATTTATTTGTTGTGGAGATTTTGCCCATTTGTCGGGATTCAAAGATTTTATTTGATGATGTATATTGATCTTATAACATGTATACTTTAGAGAAGTATGACTTATATCCGCTGCGACTATTGATGAATCTTATATATGCATGCTGTTTGAACTTTGATGTGTAGACGTAGCGTTTATTTCTTGAATATTTATATTATTCGCGTCTATTATCGCTTTAATAGAAATAGGGCGTTACAGTAAGCACTAGAGAAAAAAATATATTAATATATTTTATTATTTGTAATTGTTAAATTAAATAATTAATTTAATCATTATTAGAAAGTGTTTTCTTAGTCCTTTAATTTTGCTAAAATATTTTGAAATGCAATCTGAAATATATCGGTAAATAATCTGAAATATTTTAGTATGTAATCTAATATATTTTGGTAATCTATAATATATTTTTGTACTCAATTTGAAATATTTTGGTACTCAATTTGAGATATTTTTGCACTAGATTTAATATGTGAATTACTTGTTTTCAAAGTTTCTCACATATTTGTTATGAATCTTATGTATAAATAGAGAGCTCACATGGTGCATTCCGTACACCGGAAAACATTTATACCATATTGAGAGTGTGAATTCTCGAATTGATATTTTTGATAATACCGTGAAACGTCTTAAAGAGAGTAATCTGGTTGTGACTCAACCCTGTAATCTCTTCAGTAATTTTTAAGGTAAATTTCTAAATCCAAAAACAACGAAAGTTAATGTGATTATTCACTTACCTATATGTGTTCTATATATAACACCAATATTTTATTAATCTATATAGTTTACACATGTAGAAAAATAGAAAGCACTCAACTTCTCCATCTTTTTTTTTTTTTTGACAAAATCTTCTCCATCTTCCATCGTGTTTTTTGTAATTCATTTTATAATAGATTTTTCTCTTAAAACTCATTTAACATCAAAGGTACAAGATTTAATTCTCCATCTTTCATCATGTTCTTTATAATTCATTTTATAATAGAATTTTTTTAACTTTTTTTATTTATTTTGGTGGTGGTCATGGTTTGAATCTCAAGTTTTGCGTATTATTATACATTGTCCCTACCAATTGAGCTAAGCTCACGTAGATATATTTTCTATTTCATCCCAAGTTAAATCAAACTTGTATACATGTTTAAATATGGAAAATATGTTTTTGATGAAAAAAATATATGAAAGATATGTATTATTACAAAAAAAATTATTTCTTGATTAGTAAGATTGTGGCTGTGTTGTGTGTGTATAAAAGAGGTGTTGTACGATTGTGGAGACACTACCAACACTTTTGATATCTCAGTATTTTGTTTTAGGGTTCTCTCTTTTTGTTCCGTCAAAAGCAAAATCCAATGGCTTCCGAGGGAAACAAGACTAACGCTGCAACAAAACCCAACACACTGAAGAGAAAGATTGGTAAATTAAGGAAGTGGAAAAACTCAACAAGTTTGACAAGAAAACGCAAATCCGGACTTTTCCACAGAGTAACAGAACTCTCCATTCTTTGCAAAGCAAGAACTGCACTCATCATCATATCACCTGACAAGAAGCTCTATGCATGTGGTTACCCTACTGTCGACGCCGTCATTCAACAATTTCTGGACGGAAAGAAGAAGGAAGACAAGGAGATTGTTGAAACCCTTGAATATGAGGCAATTCAAGGAGATGAAAAGAATTTTCCGATTATCACTGATGAGGCACGAAAGAGTAGTTTTGATTTTCCTTCTTGGTGGAATAATTCTTCTGATGGTATGAGTTTAAAATCACTTGAAGAATTTAAGACTTCTATGGTAAATTTGAGGTTCAATATAGATGCAGTCATAGAAGAAAAAAAGAAAATGTTCAAATCCAATTAAACAATTCAATTTTGAATTGAATGATACTGCAAATCTAATGCAGTGCCTTGTTTTGGCCTTTATGGCTATTATTTTTATAATTATCATGATTTGACATTGCTTGAATTTTAATAGTATATTTCAATTTATATAAGGATTGTTTTTCTTATGTTTGAAATTTTAATTTGATTCGTACTATGTTTCATGATCTAATTACTTAGAGTTCTTTTTGATGATGTAAGTTGATTTCTTGTAAGTTAATTTCTCTTTGATGATGAGAGGAACTAGGGGTTTAGTGCATACCGTAAAAGGTAGTTACGGGTACATTGCTCAGGGTCGTTATACAAATTAATACTAATCTATATTAGTTTTTGGTTGATTAACTTTAACTATCTAAAATATTTCATGCATCACTCAAAACCAATATATCCTGATATAAATTTTTCTCCCTGACATAAAATGCTTCGTTAATATTGTCAAAATAGTTTTAATATATAAATTATATGGTTATGCCTAAAAGAAAAATATAGCCACCATACAAAAACCTTTTTAATGTCATAAAATAATTATGCAAATTCCAAAATAAATTATGCCTTTTCATCCAAAAATATTTTCATGCAAAATCACATAATTCAAATGAAAATCATTGTGAGTGTGTGACTTATTGTCATGATATTTTTAATCAATTACACAAAAATCCTAATACAAATAATAAAAACTCGAAAACTTGAATCTTCTTTATCGTTTTTTGCATTTTTGTTTTTCTATGACTTCTTTTGGCCGTCATCAAAACCTAAATATTTATGTCAAGACATATATTCACACCTTATTGTGCCTTTGCTGCAATAGTTCAAAGTATTAGACATTGACCTGGTCAGAAACAATTATGAACGGCTAACTGAAATTGATGCCAACAGAAATTAAATAATAAAACAAAACACCGAAATATGAAAAACTTACCCTATGAAGCCCCAATACTTCAAAAGGGACGACATACTGTATCCCCTGCTTATCCTGCACTGATACCGGCCCGATACTTTCTGATACGTATTAGGAGAGTATCCGAAGATTAAATTTTATTTTTTAAAAAAATAATTATCTGATACTTCCCGATACGTATCAGGAGAGTATCCGATAATTATCTTGCACCGATACCTGCCCGATACTTTCCAATTAATATTAACTAAAATAACTTAACTCTTGAGTACTAATGTGTTCTTTTTTGGATATAATACTTCTTTTTTGGATCGATATAGTATAACACTAACAATGTTCTTTTTGGATATAGTATATCACTGATGGTGTTCTTTTTGGGATATGTTTTGTATGTAATTGACTAATCATCACTCTCTTAATCGTCAATATTATTTATATTTATGATGATGTGCTACGAGCGTATGACTGATTTCTTTTGTTTGTTAATATATTTGCATATTAAAAAAATGGTTATAATTATATTGTACATTTTATTATATATTTTTTTTATTAACGTATCCCAGCCGTATCGTAGCTTGATTTTTGAAATTTTTCCGTATCGGCGTATCGGTGCAGTATCGTATCTCGTATCCGGGCATCACAGAACTTACCAAAGATTATCATAATTACTAATTCAAACCCAATCTAACGGAAAGAAGTAACTGAAGAACCAGAATCCAACTATGGCATGTCATAAATTTTTTTTTTTTTGTTACAAGGCTAAAGGAAAACAGAAAAACAAACAGACAAAAAGAAAGAGCAAGGCTAGCGCCTCAGGAAAAGAGCTCCTAATTCATCCGTCCTAAGCAGAGGCAACAGGTCCTCTGGAGGAAAAGAGTGGATAGACAACTCGACATCATTCAAGCCTCCAAGTTTGGTCATAAAGTCCGCACACTGATTGCCTTCTCTGAACGAATGGTGAAGGGAGAAATTTCTAGAACTCATGAGGTCTTTGATGTTTTGGATAATAACAACATAGACATGAAAATGATTTAAATCATCTTTGATGAGGTTGACAGTTAGTAGGAAATCTGAATAGCAAGCCAATTCCTCATAATTGAAGCTAATCGCCAACATTAAACCTTGATAGAGAGTTGTAAGCTCCACAAACAGTATGTCCTGGGAGTGACTGATGGTGCCCGAAAAACCAGCTAGGTATGTGCCTGAGTGGTTGCGAAAGACACCTCCAAAACCTATGCGAATGGGATCACCATTGCAGCTTCCAGCAACATTCAAAATTGTGCACTGAATGTTGTTATTATTCCAGCGAATCAGCCTAGGAGTGGGAGTAGCGCCTGCAGTTTGGCGGAAAGCGGTACTGATGGAATCTGCCAAATTGAAAATGTTATTACTGGATGTATTTCTGACATAGTTTCATTGCTGAGACACATGTTGTTCCGGTGCCGCCAAATCCACCATAAACCAGCAAGAAAGATCGTTGAACACGAGCCGCTGATTCCCTCTCTCAACCAATCAGACACCGAATTGGTGGAGAAAAAATACTGAGAAGAGAAACCGATTCTATTCCAAATAACAGCAGAAAATTTACAATCCCACAATGAAATAATTACTAGATTAAACTTCACAGATAATGAATTGCAACATAATTTTAAAGCAATTCATAATTGAAGACAAAAACATAATGCTAATAATATAAATTTGAACACATTTAGTTGTTAAACATTAACTGTAATAAAGACTTCCAAACTTCCAAAATTATAAACTTTTAAGCACCATCCCCTGCCTTGATTAAGAACACATAAAAATTTATTAATAGTTCTACAAACATTCGATCAATAATAAAATAAAACACAATAAAATCTCATCATCAAACAGAAAATTGAAAGGTCGCATATAAGTTGAATTATCACACTGTTAACACCATGTTAAACCGAAACAGTGCATAATCACTCATGTTAAACTGAGATATTACTATTAACACACATTCTCTTGAATTGGATGTAAATTGAACTACTTCGCTTCGGTTGCTACGGATAAATTAATCTTTAATTTATCCAAAGAAGTCGTTATATCTTCAAGAGATGTTAAATCCATATCATCAATAGATTTATTCCACCAATCAGCAGGGAAATCAAAATTACTCTTTTGTGACTCTTTGACAGCTTGCAATTTCTCCTGCTCTTCTTTATGTTTTCTTTGAATCGCTTCATATTGAAGCCTTAGGGTTTCAACAACGTCATCATCTTCTTGCGTATTTTTCTCATCCTTGTCCATATGTCCGGTCAGAAAACTTTGAAGGATAGCGTCACAGTTAGGGTAGCCACATGCATAGAGCTTGTTGTTGTCCGGTGATGTTATGATGAGTGCAGTTTTTGATTGGCATAGAATAGATAGCTCTATTGCTTTGTTGAAAATTCCGAGTTTGTGTTTCGAGAAGGTCTTGTTAGAACGGTTCGGTTTTTCCTTTTTCTTGATTTCATCCTTCTTTCTCTTTCGTGTGTTGTTTCTCTCAGCCGCCATTGGAATTTTCTTCTTAGATATCTCACAATTGTTGTTCATGTTGTGCCAGTTGGTTTCATTCAATATCAATGATGATGAATTATCTAATAAGATACATAAACAAAATAAAATAAAATAGAAACCCACAAAGCAGAAAATTACACTTTCTTGGTTTATGTTTAGAAACTTGGCTATGGCTCCAAGGTAAAAACCTAATCAAGCACACTTTCTTGTCTTGGTTACAAAACAAGAAAATTTATTTGAATAATATATGAAGAAAAAATAATATTTAATAAATAAACAACACAAATATGAAGATAGTATCGTACCATCCATGATCTTGAAGAAGAAAGAATCTGTCTTGACTGAGAAAGAAGAAAGGGTTTAGTTTACTAGGGTTTGCTTTGCTTCTTCAGAAAGAGAAAGAACGAGGGAAAGAAAGAAAGAAAGTTGAGTTAGTTTACTTTGCTTTGTGGTTAGTTTGGTTAAAATATTTATACAGTTAGCTAGGGTTTAGTTTGGGCCTGGGCATGTGTCTTGCATCCTCTGGCTTGCTACTAGGTTTCATTATTCTTGTTTTCTTATTATTTTTCTTCTGGAGGCTTTTTTTTTTTAAGGAAAATATGCTTATAGCATTTCATTAATAATAAGAGGTTCAATACAATTGATTATATGAAAATAAACAACGGGACTAGCTAGTAACGTGGTCTCTCCTGCAAGAACATGAGCAACTCCGTTTGCTTGTCACCTAACAAACTCCACCCTAGAGTTGGTAAAGAAAGAACTGAACAGAGACCGACATGATTAGATAATGCACCTAAATTCAGAAGTGTCGTCTCGATTAGCATGGAATGCATCACAAGCAAGCTTGGAATCCATTTCAAAATCGACGTTGTCAAATTGCATATCACTCAGCCATTGCAATGCAGAATGAAGACCTAATGCTTCACCAACGTCAACAGAATAAAGGCATGGGTAACTAACAAGCTTAGCCAAGACAAATGTACCTTCTGAATCCCGAACACAGATACCCACACCAATACGGTTAAAATGAGAGGAAAACGCAGCATCAATATTACACTTATACCTTTCCGGCAAAGGGTGCTGCCAACTAGAAGGTGTCACAGATGCCGAGGTGCCAACTGCGGCCGAATTTCCCACTCCACCGGACGGTTGCAGTTGTTGTTGAGGAATAGGATCAGCTAAGGTGGGAGCATTAGCAACCTGCCAATCAACAACCAAATGCTTAGCTCGCTCAACAACTGTGGCGCTTACCTCCATAACATCATCCCAACCTCGAAGATTTCGGTGCTTCCAGATACTCCAAAACGTTGATGCCAATCGTTGATTAAATTCAACAGACAAAGTTTCCAACAACAGAAAAATATTATCAGTTGCCGAGTTAGTAGAAGACAAGGCGTGTTGGATAACTCCCCACAGGCCTGTCATTTGCCAAATTTGGACAACAAAAGGGCAATTGAAAAATACATGAGCAAGATCTTCTTGATGTGATGGAAAACTAACACAGTTTGTAGGACATTGAACGCCCTTGTCAAGAAGACGAACACGGGTTGGAAGACAACCCCGACCCATACGCCCACTAGATTCTTAACTTTAGGGGGAACTTTGAGCTTCTAGATGCTAGACCAATAACCCATGCACCGTAGATGAGAGGAGTCAACCTTGTCAAGAAGACGAACACGGGTCGGAAGACAACCCCGACACATACGCCACACTAGATTCTTAACTTTAGGGGGAACTTTGAGCTTCCAGATGCTAGACCAATAACCCGCGCACCGTAGATGAGAGGAGTCAACGAGTTCTTCAACACATAACCAGTAAACACTGCGGACAGAATATCGTCCATGCCTTTCATCTTTCCAAATGAGTCGATCATCTTGTACCTGAGAAATAAGCGGCGTATGAAGAATCTTATCAGCTATATCAACACTGAATACCTGACGAACCACGTCTTCGTTCCAACTCTTGTCATATAGATTCATCAAACTGTTGAGGGTGACATTCTGAACAAACTGAGCACCTGTAATGCCACCATCAATACATTCCCCATTAGCCATCCATGGCTCATTCAATATCGAAATATATGAAGCAGGGCCAATACTCCAACGAGCACCACCACAAACGATAAATCTAGCATGCAGAATACTACGCCACACATAACTACGATTATGACCAATCTGGGTCGTGAGGTAGTTGCAAGAAGGGAAAAACCGTGCTTTGAAAATACGGGAAAGTACTACTAGAAAATTGGATACAAGAGGAAAATGGTAAATACTATGTGGAATTTTTTGGATAGACGAAATTGCAATAATTATTGGAAATTAACACACACAACAGAGGAGTTAGTGTCAATTTCGATCACGGTGTCCGACTTATCAATTTCGACATTTTTCGTCGGTTGAACTAGAACCTTAAGTATTGTATTTTTTTCTCTAGTTAGTTTAATGACTAAAAATTTACCCTTAAGGTGAATAAGTGAGGAATCTAGGGTTCGAATCCAAACCCTATTGGAACAAAATGTGTTTAACAATACCACTTTGAGTTTTGATGATAATAAGGTATTAAAAATGTCAATTGGATATGCTAATATTTGTTCAAGTGTGCAGGACCATAAACAAAAACTTATATGTCTTTAAACCAAGTATAGGTTCTGGAAGAACAAATGAGAGCAGTGGAATTTACAAAAAGGAAGCTTGTGTTGCAAGATAGAGTCTGAAGAAGACAGCGTCTGAAGACAAAGAGCGTCTGAAGACTATCAGAAGTTGTCTACCAGAAACTGACGTCATCAGAGTCTGAAGAACCATCAGAAGCTGGAGTTCATCAGAGTATGAAGACTGGAAGCTAAAGTTTGTTAAAAGTTGTTATTCTAAATACATATGATTGCAAAAGGAATGGAAGCCTGGAGCAACGAATATTTCAGAGGAATTAGAAGGCATTGGATGCTTATCCACTGAAGAGCGCAGGAAAAAGGACATAGTACAATTGTACAACCACTACTCCACTACTCCACTCTTCATGTCTGCAGTAGTACAAGATAACAACTGTGACTACACTGGTTACTCTCAATTCATGGAATGAATTTGAAATTGTTCCTTCATAGGACAATAACCAAATCAAGCAACAGATCATTGGTGATTATCAAGCTTCACAACGACTCTTTTTGATGTGCTGACAATCCTCAACGTATCTTTCACACCTCTATATAAAGGAGTGAAGACTTGAAGATTCTAAGAGACACAACAATTTTACTAGTGCCAAAACTCTGTTGAAATTGTTTCACATCAAAGTTCACTTAGAATTTCTTAACAACTTTCATATCTTAGAAATTCTAGAGTCTTAAGAGTCTGTATCTGATTTATATTGTGAACACCACTGATTGTATATCAAGTGTTCAACCTCAAACATTTTTCTGTGTAATTGTGTTTGTTTAGAAGTCTCTTCCTTTTGTGCTTGAGCATATGAAGTCTCTTGCTTTTGTGCTTGAGCATAGGAAACCTCTTGCTTTTGTGCTTGAGTAGTTTGAAGTCTCTTGCTTTTGTGCTTGAGCAATTGTAATCAGATATTGATTTTAGTGAACTCTCCTTGGAAGTGCAAGGGGGACATAACTACTTCTGAATTGTCGAAGGAACCTGTATAATTGTGTTGTGTCTTTCTCTTCTCTCTATCTCTTTACTTTATCTGCTGCATAAGACTCTGAACTTTGTTCAAGATTCTGAACTCTATCAGACTCTGAACACTAGACTTAGTTTTAGAAAGAAGAAAAAGCTAACACAATTCAACCCCCCTTCTTGTGTTTTTCTCACCTTCAAACCCATGCATGTATTATCCTTAACAATTGAGCTATGTTCATGGGGAGATTGTCTCTATTATTCATTACAACTTTTATTTGAAACATATGATATATATTGATGTTTGAATCCTAAAATCAAACTAGTAAATTTTAGAATTTATACATTGAAGAATTAACTCGTGGCTGGCCTAATCATAAAGCATTTTAAGGATGAACGGAGTGAGAAACACATGAAATTGAGAGGTTTGAATTGTGTTTATTAAGTCATTTCTTTTAGATTTTGTTAATAATTTTTCTTGTAAAACGAGAACAAGAATAATAAAGTGCATGGAAAGATAAGAAATAATGCATAAAAAATGTTGGTTCAAGTTGTTAGCCTGCAATATCGATAGGCTCATTTAATATGGTTAACATCTAGTTGATTTTTGTCTTTGCAGGAATTGAAGGCTGCCTCATTCCAAATTCAGAATTCGACAAGGCAAAGCCAAAGGCACGATGTTGTCGAAGTCAAGCAAGGACAATTGAAGCAGGAAGATTCAAATCCAAGCCAAAGGCGAGTTCCTCAAGTGGGAACATGGGGACAAGCGGTTGTCCAAGATGGAGGAAATGTTGTTCATGGGATTGGGCATTTGCCATTTATTTTATTTATGTATAAATAAGAGTTTCCTAGTCGGAAAACGGGTCGCAAATCATTTATAGAAATTCTACAACACTCAAACTACTGACGCATAGGGAAACAAGTTATACAGAATGTATGTAAATTGATTTGTCCGACCATTTTACTTTTACGCAATGCATTTTACCCTTCCTTCAAGTCATGCGTTTAAACTTTTACCTTTATGCATGTCTTTTCAAACCTGTCGAGAGACAGTGCCCTTTTTTAAACTCTAAAACTCGTCTTGCTCTCTAAGTAACCTGAGTGCATTTTGTGGCCTTTTTGAAACTGTTTTCCTCAAAACCTTTGCACAACATGTCCTAGGATTTCTAGTTCGGTCCCGCTTGTAATAATCAGAACTAGCCTGTACTTTGCCGAAAACATCGGTAAACACAAGCCTAATTGCAAAGCATGTCTACCCATCAGTTTAACATTATCTTATCTTTCTTTACATCAAAGATTTATTAAGATTCTAAAATTATAAGAATGCGTTTTGAATTGTGATTATGTTAACAAAAGTTCTTTTAAATTGTTTTGGACTAGGTCAAGTCTTCATGTGAGTTAGGACCTAGGTCCAATTGGAGTTTAATGCCGAACTCACACCATGAACACGCCCTATATTCTACAGGATCACAGTCCAAACTACAATCTAGACCGTCCAGTCCGGACTCAATGTTGTGACTAAAGGTGAGAAAAACCACAAGAAGGGGGGGGG
>Ga0228710_1010245_pt1 | contig 12619 bp, 7 predicted proteins | sample MedpolnodulmetaG_FD_177995 | JGI IMG/M metagenome (GOLD analysis project Ga0228710, IMG submission 177995) | Root nodule microbial communities from Medicago polymorpha collected in Santa Monica, California, United States - pink nodules | ecosystem: Host-associated > Plants > Roots > Nodule...
TTTTTTTTCATAGGTCTTCTCTTTCTTATTAAAAAATTTCAGTTTTCCCTCTTTCTCTTTTTATTTTCTGTAATTTGTTCAATTGAATTGGATAATACGATCTTTGACACTCTTTGGTTGGTTCGTATAGATTTATGTCATTTGATCAACTATGAGATTAATCTCGACTCGATGTTTATGTCGCAGTTTAATGATTTTCATGTTTTTGTTAAGAGTGTTTATATTAGGTATCGATGCGCGAATCGTGATCTTTCTTGTATGACCGGGATCAATATTGTTTACTCAATCGGGCGGTGCTTGTTAGATACTATTATTTGAATAAAGAGTATATTAAATATTAAATTTAAAATTAAAATTGCATTAATGATATATGTGTTGTGTTGTTGTGATGTCTGAACTTACTTCCTTTTTTCCTGGATTGAAATTGGACTGACCAAGCCAACCCAGCCCATGAAGAGTACATATAATAAGGTGCTGGGAAACCAAAAGCACGATTTCATTCACTAAAAAAACAAAAACACTGGCTGCTGCGACAGGGTTACAATATAGAAGTTTTGATTTTAATTATACCATAAATTAATTCATTATTATTAAATTGAATCTTTATTCATAGATTAGGTTAGAAGAAATGAAATCATTGACTGATCTGGGCTTATCTTCTGAATTGGCGAAGAAATGTGAAACAAGACGGCCTTGGTATTTTGCTTTTACAATAAGCTATTTTGATTGCTTTTTCTATAGATTGCTTTTGATCATTATTTTCCATCCTGAATTCAGAGCAACCTCGTATTATTGTAAGTGTTGTTACAATCTTGTAATTTTATTATTTCAATTTACCACTGCTTCTAATTTTTTTATTTCAAGGTTGGGACTTGGGAGGCCTGGCCTAATCTTATATCACCTAAAACACACCCAAGGATTTTCTCTTGCTCTTGCTAGTTTAAAGTACCTGGTATGATTTGATTGATTGATACCGTTTTTACATTATTACAAACCAAACTGAGCCAAAAACAAGACAATCAAGAAAACGTGTTCTCATGAACATGAAGTTTGTCTCATCGTACCCTCTTGTATATTCATTTCCATGAAAACCATAGTTGAAATATTGTGGTCGAACATTCCGTGATTGTACAAAATCCAAATACTAATATTATATAGCTTGGAGTGGTGTCTTTTCTCACAAAACAACAAACAATTAAGACCTGAGTGATAATGAGAACAATAAACAACAAAAAACAACCTTTTATTTAAAATACAAACACAACAAAGTATTTTAACTAAATCAAACTAAAAAATATGAAAAACAAATTAAAATAACATGCCACGTTTGATCCCCAACAATGACTTCAAACTGGGCTTAATGGGTTGGACCGACATAGAAACCATGAGAACAAGGAGTCATTTTGGTGACACACTTTCTTTATTACCAGAGATAGATTAATTGATACTTTAGAGATTACCCTATCCTTAGGCTTAATTTTCCCAAGTCAAAAGAAAAATAGAATTTGGAATGTTCATTGTATTGATGAACTTCAATAATTCTACTGCGGTGTTTTTAATCATTTGCATATTTGCAACAAATCTTCAATCATTCATTCGTCTTACAAATTTTGAAAACACTTTTTAATTTCACACTTAAAAAAAAATGTAGCCTTTAGATTTCCAAGTCCTTCTAGATTTGATACTCTTTTTATTACGAGGACGATTCATGTTATATATCATTAATTTTAACATAAAAATCAATTTTGATTATTAGATAAATCACATAGTTGATATTCTCTCATTCTCATGAATTAAACATCACTTTTGCAGTCATGAATTTCAATCACACACAATAAAAGTGAAAGAACATACAAATTCAATATCGTAAGTTTTTGTATAAAGATGTCGAGTTTAATCTCACTTTTGTCATTTCTATTAGCGCAATCAACCCATGACCCGACAATTTCTTCCCCAAACTCAGTTCATTAAAAACCTTAATCGTGTGTGAGCCATAGCCTTAAAATTAACCTTTTAAAATTCATCTTTGCAAACAACCTTACTGTAGTATTATTGTAGTATAGAGAATCTCTCCCAACTACCACTATTTTGCATAAACAATGTCACCAATTGTTCGATTTTCCACGACAAGTATTGACTATTGAGTTGTTAAGTTGCAAGCCTTGAAGGGTTAAATTGAATAATTTATTTAGAAAAAAAACTCTATCAACGTGTTTGAAAACATCAAACCCCTTAAAAATAATGTTTGAAAAAATTAATCATTTTCAAGCATATACTAAGTCTTTATAATTATATGCCACATTTTGTCAACCAAACTCAGACATCTAGAATATTAATGTAATCACCTCAAAAAAATTTAGGGCAAAATAACACCTCAATTATTTCTCTATGAGATCATGTATAAATAAAATATTTCTAACCCTCCCTCGGATACCACCTCTCCCCAACACAAAGTCATAATAAATAATCATGATTTTTTTTATAAAAAATAATGGTTGGCAAGACTTTGGTGAGCAGATATAAATAAATAAACAACTTAAGATTCCAATTTTCCATCTCTATATTAAAATATTTTAATATAATAATAAAACAAATTTACAACGCAGCCCCACCTTAACTTCCACTCATATTTTTCTAACAAAAATAAATTCATTTTTAATTTTTAAATGAAAAGTCCTCCATTCTCCCACTTTCCTCCAAGTTTTTTAATTCCCCTTATGACGTTGACTCAAATACCAAACCCAAAACCCCGGCTGCGTTCTCCTGCATTGCAGCTTGAATAGTGTGTCTGTGCTCTCCTTCATACGTTACAATCAGCATCGTTGGATCGTCTGTTGCACGCTCCACGTGTTTCCTTGCTGGGCACCCTCTTACAGTGCTACACTTGTAATAGCCTCTGATTAAAAGAAAGAATAAATCAACGTTAGGAGATAAGTCTTCAATAAAAGTCAATATAATTAACAGCGAGATTAGGTTGATTGTGTATAACTCTTACCGTGGATATGGTGATCCCTTGATCGGTTTTTGACCATATTTCCGCCATGAGTACTCGTCCGGTGGTATATCGGCGGTCTTTGAACTTATCGCTGGTACTCTTACAGTCCTCTTCACTCTATTTTTTCTGGAAAAAATCAAATTCAAGAAACTTGTTACTTCTATTCAATATTAGTATAATCATAATGAATAAATTCAATCAAAATGAATAAGTCATAAGTATTTCCCATATTCTAATTGGATAGGAGTAAAACGTTATGTAGTCAAGACATTCGTGGTCATTCGATTAAAATCGGTCATTTTAGGTCTAACTTCTAAGCTCCGAGTACTCAAGTGTAAAACAAAAATTGAAATTGGTATTTTTGCATCTACAATCTTGATCAAACAATCATCAATGTAGCAACTGTGTGACTACAAAACCCTAACTCATGGGATCTTATTTCGAATTATGCTTGGTCAAAAGAATGACTATAGTACTCAACAACTTCTTTTTTAGAGGAAAATACCCCAAAACTTTTTTTTTAAGGATGTACCCCTAAACTTGAATCAAATGATATGGTACACAAAAATTTGTACTCCCACAAAAATTAAAATCTTATTATCCCTCGATTTAAATTGAAGTCATAATGAAAAATGGGTTACTATTATGCTAACATGCGCTGGGGGTGGGTGCATTAATTAAATTTCCAAAAAAAGTCAACAGTCAAAGCAATAAAGTGAAGGAATTGAAAAAGGAAAAAAGAGAGTTCACATCACTTTAACTTTGTTTGAACTTTTGAATTTCTCTCTAGTGTTTTCTTTCTCAGACAGCAAAAACAGAACCCTATGTTGTGTTGTCACTTTCAAACACACTGTTACCTATTAAAGCATTTTAACCACACCACCACCGAAATCGTTGACTCCCAAACGTAGCCTTACCCCACTCACACGACAAATTCACGTGATTCGTTAAGAAACCATTAACCTTTTTCCTTTCTAATAAATGTGAACGAGTCAAACAAAAAACGGCTCCAATCGAAAATACATATGACCGTCCACATATTCTAACCTAACTCGTACAAATATCGAAATTGTTAAATCCGACATGTATCCGGGTTATTATCACTGATACTGGACATGACACTAACACGACACGCCATATATGATGCTAAAATAATTTTAAAAATACAATTGATTCTCGTTAACACTGCCACATATTAGACACAAGGAACACCTTCAATTAAAAGATAAACTCTAACAGGATTATAATTGAGTGAAACGCAGATAAAGGAGTGTAGGTGTACCTTCTCTTAACACAGTGGCACTTATTCGACCCCGAAACGTCATCGGAGTGTTCACCATGATCATGACACCTTTTCTTAGACGGCACCGCCGATAGCGGCGGTTTCCCACCGGAGATAGCTGGTGTCGCCGCCGGATTGAGAAAAATTGAAGATCCTTGTTTCCCGTTAACGCTTCCATCACCGGTAATAGCAGATGACATAAACGACGAAGCTGATGAAACGCTAAACGTTGCTGTATCCTTCGAGAATTCAAGCTCAACGATGGAGTTTTTCGTGTTTGAGCTCAAAACGACGTCGTTTGGCTTCGTGAAATCGAGTGTCATGCTGTGTGATTGTGGTTGAACAAAACTCGCCGGCGCGTGACGGACGGAGATTGGCGTCGGTGTCAGTGCCGGTGACGGAGAAGGAAAGTGTTTTGGTAGTGACACGGTTGGCGTTTGAACCGGTGAAGGTGTTGATTGAATCTGAACCGGTGGTGAAGATGAGGAGGAATGAACCGGGGCGCGTCTGAACCGGGCGTGACCGGTTCGGTTAAGTAAAGAGATGAGTTTCTTGAACTTAGAAACGGTGTGGTCGGTTAGTTGAGTGTTTAATTGAGTTGGTTGATGAGAAAGGGTTAGGATCAAGTGTTCCATGCCTTTGAGTCCTTCTGATGCAGCCTCTTGTATGGCTTTTTGTTCATCTATTTTTGGGAACCCCATGAGTTCCACTGCCATTTTTTTGAAAGAGAATGAATGAAAAAAATGAAATTGTTCAAGAGTTAGAATAGCATGAGAAGAGGAAAAGATGGGTTTGGAAGGGTGAAAGGTTGAGGGATGTGGAGATATATAAAGGAGTCAAGATGCTAAATTAGGTGATTGGGTAAGAGAGAGAGAGAAATGTGTGTTGTTTGATTGAGTTTGAGTCAAAATAACTTTTACTCTATGATTTTTTTAACATTTTTGGTCGAATCTTTTTTAACAAATAGTATATTTTGATTGTGATTTACCAAGACTTTATTTGTTTAAGTGGAATTGAATTCAAGTAAGATGTGTTCACAAGTCCCACTTTAATTGATTAAAATATTAAAATTATTAAGTTATGCAATTGGATTGAAACTCGACATTTCTACAATATATATAAGTTTTAATGGTTATTTGTTATTTTATCTATTTAAAAAAAAATCAAATGAGAGGTAAAATTCAAACTGTGTGAATGGAAAAATATGATGGACATAATAATCAGGTGGAAAAGATTTTAGTCTTTCTCGTATCCAAATTCGATAGAATTTGAATTTGTTTATACTTGTTTTTATCCTCAATGGAGAGGTAAAACAACAGACATTGACAACATTTTTGTTTTTGATATGGAGTATCTCCATCATAGCTCATTTCTACGTGAATTTAGATCAAATTTTGATCATTTTTACATTAAAAAAGTAATAATATTCAAAAAGTTATATTAGTTGTAATTTTTTCTCAAAAAGTTATATCATTTGACGCACGTATGTTATTTATGTTAATGATAAGATTTTGTCAAATACTACCAATAAGTTATACTAATAATTATAGATTTTAGTGACAAGTAGAACAATTTTTTTTTTGAAGGAAGTACTACAGTAACTAGCAGAACTTGTACTAAATTGAGTAATAGTCAAATACCACATTAACTTTTACTATATACGTCATATTTTTTTCCATTATATTAATTACAAGTCTGATTTATGTTAATTACAATAATTACTTTTGAAATGTTTATTAAATCAATTATTATATAAATCAAATAATAATAATAATAATAATTAAAACAACGCTCTTTCAAAAAAAAATTGATACAAATAGCTATTTTACAAAGGTCTATCAGAGAATTTGAATTGCGTACCTTAAATTTACAAGGCTAAATTCATCGTATTAAAAACAGAATAAGCTCCTATACCGATATATAAAAACAAAGGTCGTGTTAGCTAGTTCTTCGAGTTAAGATTATGCTCAAAAGAATACAAAGTTTTAGTGTTATTATTTTATTTTAATTTAACTCTTCATTTAAACTATTTTACTTACAATTATTCACTTTTGTCTAATCAAATAGCTTAGTGTAGTCTTAATTTTAAATTTGGATCAAATAAAATTTGATCTAATCATAATTAAATATTTAAATAAAATATAATACAATCCTTAAATTAATTTAAACCGGTCATAGTTCATATTTGAATTAAAAGTATAGTAATTAAAATAAAATTATAATATTTAATAATATAACTTGTCCGCAACTTCAAGCTTGTTTTTGTCAATATGGAGGCCCACTATGACATGTCTGTCTGCACTTCAGCAATAATATATTTTAAATTCACTTTTAATCCTCTATTTTCACTAATTCATGATCGATATTAGTCCTCCAATTCTAAATTCAAAAGTATCGTCCCACAACTTTTTAAAAAAATTCAACATTTTTCCTCCATTAAATCCGAGCCTTCATATTTTTGGTCAATTTTAAAACTCGGCAAAATTGCCAAGGGTGTGATAAATTAGTGCCAACATGTACATCGTTTTATTTTGTATCATTCAAAATGATTTGAAGAGTTTCTCCAAAATAACCACACAAGATGACCACTTTCCTTCAAAATTAAGTTCAAACCTCTAAGTTTAGAAACTCAAACTATACCCCTAAGAGTCTTATCAACGATTTCAAATCAATGCTTATGAATCATGGGATCTTCATCTCATATAATAAGCTTTTATTTGATAATGAATTGGATTAAAGGATCACCTAACTTGATTCGGAATAGAGCTAAGTTATTCTATACTACTAAATTATTGGGTTAATGGGTTATACTATTAAATTATTGGGCTTAGTCCATAAGTTATTCTATTTCCCTATAAGGTCTTGTTTGGTTTGAGCTTATGAAAAATAGTTTATGTAAATAAATAAGCTTTTATTTTAATTTATAAGTTCTCACTAGCAAAAATCGTATCTTCATAAACTGTTTTTTTCATAAACAACCTTAAAAACTTATAAATAATACATAAAAACTTCTTAATTTGCATAAGCTGTTTTATATAAGCTCTAAAATAAGTTAATCCAAACGGGCTCTAAATAGAGCTCATTTGTAACATTCTTAAGCACACCAAAGAATAATAAGAATTCCCGATATTCACTCATCTTCTCCTTCTCTCTATTATTGTATCTATTTACTTAGTTTCATAACAAATCATGTTTTTTCTCCAAAAATTATTTAAAAGACTTGACAACTTTTATATACTGTGAGATAAGATAAATTTTGCATGAATAATGTAGTCCTAACATAAAATAGACATCTACAGAAGAGAGAAAAAAAAAACAAATGAACTAATAATGGTATTAGACCTGGTCTTCAGTTGCTAATACTATAGTATTTGTTTAGTCAAAAATAATAATACTATATTATTTGTTTCCCAAAAAATTCTATGGCTGTATTACACGGTTGACAAATCTAAAAACAGCACCTTTAAAAAAAAAAAATCTAGAACAGTTAATTGAAAAAGAGAAAGGCATTTCAATTTCAAATATTTTGTTTGTTTTTTAGTTTTAACCGATGAGTATTTTCCAATGGCCTAATTCATAGATTGAGGTCAATTTCATTTGTATTTAAAAATTATAAAGAAAATTATTTAACTAATAATACAATTATTTTTGTTAAACACTTTTAGAATTTTATTTTCACGTTACATTATAATAATATGTAAAAGAAAAGAGTAAACATCAAACTTCATATATTTTAAAAAAAATAGCAACAAAACACAATGTTTTGTCCCGGTTTTAAATATAAACAAAAATATACATGTACATAGTCTAAAATCTAAATTTAGATTAAATATGTGTCTTTGTATCTTTTTTTTTATTAAGTAATACAATGGTTAGAAATTCACCTTGATAAGGTGAATAAATGGGATATCCGCGATTTAAACTTTGACACTTATATATATATTATAATGTTTCTGGCTATTCTTAAACCTTAGAGTGGCTTGGAAAGATCAACCTTACTGGTTAGTTACTAGTACTAACAAAAGTTTGTATACCCCCTCAGTTTATGTGGATGTCAATGAAACACTAGTGCTTTATATTTGTAAACAAATTAATGTCCTACTCCATAACCTAGCTTTGGGGTGCATCAGAGGTGTGGTTTTCTCAATCTCTTGTTCTGTTATGATAGAACATCCTGGTCAACTTTTTATTTGAGCCAAGTCAATTTTTCTTCAATCTTCCACACTATACAATGACATAAGTAAGGATTGGATAAAGTCCATTATTAATTACACAGCATTTAGCGTTCTTGTTCTAAGCCAAGTTTGAAGAAATGTGTATATGCATTGAATTATTATTTTTAGTAAATATATATAATTGAAACAATTCAAATGTCATAGTATAAAATAGAGTAATTTCAACTCAACAAGTTATGAACATAAATAGACCATGCCAAATGTATGCTTAAAACAAACTTAGCAGGCCAGAAACGGTATTCCAATGTTGACTTTTTGTTTTGTATTTTTTAATTGAGTGTTTTACTTTTCTATTCTTCCTCTTCAAACTTATAATTAATGAATATAGAAAATTCAAACATTTGTAGGATTTAAAACCTCGTGCGCTTGCAACATATAGTAAGGATAATCTACACTGTTATGACTGTGCTTATTTTCTTCTCTATAAAAATGGTCAAATTCAATAATTAACAGCATTCTCGAAATGGCTTTCCATAAACTAAAAAAAACATTCAATGTATAATAATTTTAAGAAAATGCTAAAGAATGTTCTCATAATTGCTCGCAATGTCAATATTATTAGGTTAGACATCTATAATATCCTAACTAAGACATTGCCAAACATAAGATGTACTCAGATGCCAAGAAATGAAATACAGCTCCTGCTATCCACACATGATTGAAATTCCAGCGCCTGTACAGTTCTACTCATCACAAAATGTTTTAGAGAAATGTTAACGAGTGTCCCCAAGCATTCTTTAAGCGTTTAAAGTAGTAAGATATTAAAAAAGTTTGTGCATTTATTGCAGTGGAAATTGAAATCTTTACATTTTTATAAAAATAATTCATTTATTAGGAATGCTTAAAAAGTGTCCCGAGAGCATTCGTTAACAAGACCCAATATTTTAACATAAAATATCTTCAACACTTATTGAAGCTTAAAGCGAAATCTAACATAGTTAATGTTAATAGGTTTGACTTAAACGCATTTTTGACCTCTTAACTTTGCAGTAGTTGCGATTTTGGTCTCCACTAAAAGAACCACTTTTGCAGCCACCTAACTTTATTCCCTTTTGCAACCTTCTAGCCCGCCGTAATTTTGACTCAGTCAACGCCTCTGTGACATTAGTTGGACGTCAGGTGTATATTTTTTTAATTTTAAAATAAAATTAATGACACGTTATCATTTACTAAATTAAATAAATGTAAAAAGAAATAAAATGAAGAAAAAAAACTCAAAATTCATCCCTTCACGTGAACACAATCTAAATTCGAGCAACAATCAACATTTTCCTTCATCATCTTCGTCTTCACAAATCATCACCATCAAGAAATGTAAACCCAAAAAATTGACGAGTTAAATATGTTTTTCGTCCCTACAAAATCATGACTTTTTAAGTTTAGTCCCTATAAAATTTTAAGGGTTAAATATGTTTTTGGTCCCTACAAATATACCAACTTTTCGTTTTAGTCTCTCTAAAATTTTCCTTCAACTTTTAGTCCCTATAAAATTTTTAATAACTACTTTTGGTCTATATATTTAAGTTAATTTTAGTTTTTTTTTTTAATGAAATTGTGCAGAAATGTGTAGAATATTGTAAAAATCTTTCCCCAAAAAAATTAGAATTTTTTAACAAAAAATAAATTTAATATGATTTTTTAACCATCAAAAATAGAAAAGTTCATATTAAATTCATGTTTAGTTAAAAAATTCTACATTTTTTTGGGAGATATTCTTATAATATTATGAATTTTTCTGTAAAATTTTATTAAAAAATATGAATTTTACATATGAGTTTACTTTAAAGGAGGGACCAAAAGTGAAGATGGAAATTTTTTTAGGGACTAAAAGTTGAAGGAAAATTTTAGAGGGACTAAAACAAAAGGTTGGTATATTTATAGGGACCAAAAACATATTTAACCCAAATTTTAATGGTGATTTTAGTCCTCCAAAATATTGTAGTTTGTAAGAATAGTCCCCATTTTGACTTTTTTTTTTTTTACAAAAACTGGATACTTTTAGTCCTCCAAAATAGTCCATATAAAATACAAATAGGGACTAAAAGTGAATAATTATTTTGTAGGGACTAAACTTAAAAGCTTGTAATTTTATAGGGATTAAAAACATATTTAACCCTAGTTTAACTCCTAATTTCGGTTTTGGCATTCACATCACCAACAGATTCATCTCTTAACATTGAATCAAGATAAAAACAACATAAATTTCAAGTCTTCAATCTTGTCCTCCATTGATATTCCACACAAAAATTACAGCAAAATATGAGTTTATGTTTGGTTTTGATAAATGAACAATATATAAGTACAGTTCAATATCCTTCATCATCATCTAGTATTATCCTTCAATATTGTTCATCATCATTTTTCATAACCTTAGAATCAAAATCAATATTGCAAAACCCATAAACATTCAGGAATCTGTTAACTCGGTGAATTCTCCTTGAATATTTCGAACATGAATAAGAGAAGAAGGGTTCAGATGAGGAACGAATAAGAAGAAGAAGAATGAATGAATGAATGAGAGAGGATAAGAAGAAGAAGGGTTCATAGGAGGGAGGAGGAGGATGAAGTGGCGGGAAAGGGAAGGAAGACGAGAGGGAGAGTGAAGATGGTGGTGGTGACTAAAGATGGAGCAATCTGAATTGGGTTTTTAGAGAGAGGGATTGAAGGGTAGAGAGAGCAGTTGAAGGTTAGAGGGAGAAACTGCGATCTGAATTTGCTGTGTTTTTTTATTGGTCTGATACACGCGTGGCTTTTTCATTTAATTTTAATTCAAAAATAACTCATGTGACATCCAACTCACTTAAGAGAGGAGCCATGTGGACTTTGACCGAGTCAAAATTGTTGGGGCAAAATCCCAAATTAATTTTAAAGATAATAAACTTTAATGATTAAGGATTAAATGGACTTTGATTAATTCTTTGGTATTTAACTTGTGCTTTTGAGTGTTCTACTAAGACAGGAACATGTTTAAATCATACCAAGATATAAGAAATCAAAGGACATTGAATTCATGAACTAACTCTGAAGATCAGAAAGTTAGTTCAGAATGTTGATCAGTGAGTTGATCAGAACGTTCTGATGGTAGTTCAGAAGGGTGTTCATAAGCAAACCCATAATCATCAAGAACATGAAGAACATGCAAGTACAAATAACATGAATAAAAGGTCCAGTAAAATACATCTGCATGGTTCTATCAACAATAAAGGCATGGATAGAGAACTATGTCAAAAAGATCTTTTATGTTCATTCAAGACTATGAACATTAAAGTACTAGGAATATTCCAATGAGAATAATATCCTAGATGCTGCATTCACTGCACTTCAGCTGTGTTTACTATTAGAGTTGATTACATCAAAAGTTAAGTCTTATAAATCAACCTAAAGTAAGAACAAATGGAACATTCTGAAGGTCAGAATGTTCACTCCTGAACATACTTCCAGCTATGAACAGTGTCGTTGGTGAAAAGATAAGAAAAGTAGCAAAAAGAGATCTTGCATTAGAGATAACTTAGCCTCTGAACAGAATCAAGCAAAATCTCCTTGAAGCATGGGCCTGAAGCTGCAAACCCACTATCTTCTCTTTCCTGCACAATGACCAAGGCAGATTTGGTTCAACTTTATCCTACTTTATCTAACAACTTTTGATGCATATGGAGGAGTTACCTTTTGGTGGATAAAGCCCAACAAATCTCATGTCACACCTTGAACAAACCCAGAAACTCATTAAGACGTTCATCATTGATGAACCCAGTGAAGAACATCATGAACATCAACATTCTGATGAAGAACACAACAACATTCTGATGTTCATCCTGGGAACACAACAACATTCTGATGGTCAGAATGTTCACCCAGATTTTCAAGTAAAAGCTTGTGGGGCCCATGACACGTGGCATAACACCATTGGTCACCCTACAACGACTATATGAGCCCAAAAACTCTATAAATACAGATCAAAGGCTCAACATTACTTGCACCACTGCAAAACACACATCTAAACAACTTGAGATTGTTTTTGGCTCTTGCAATTGAAATTGATCAATGACTAAAGGCTTTTGATTCCTTAGTGCACATCAATACTCTCTGTTATCTCTTTGAAAGATAACT
>Ga0228710_1010246_pt1 | contig 12619 bp, 3 predicted proteins | sample MedpolnodulmetaG_FD_177995 | JGI IMG/M metagenome (GOLD analysis project Ga0228710, IMG submission 177995) | Root nodule microbial communities from Medicago polymorpha collected in Santa Monica, California, United States - pink nodules | ecosystem: Host-associated > Plants > Roots > Nodule...
TCGGAACAAAAATGAGGTATTTTAAAATACCTCTCTGCCGAATTTTTATTCTGAAAAGTCAGATAATATTCCGGATCAGAGGGTATATGAATGTAAGACCTTAGGTCAAAAATTGGGGTATGACATTCCTCAATGAAGTTGTTCTGTGGTTGCGGGAGACTTGTTGTTAGGTCACTGACTGTGCATACTTACTATCAGTTAGGTCCCTGACAATAAACACTTACTGCCACTAAGGTCCCTGACAGTAAACACTTGCAAGCACATGACAATTGTCATGCTTCAATGCAATAGCTGTTATTCCACGCCTACAACATTTATCATGCTTCCATGCAATGACTGTTATTCCATGAACGCACAACATGCCTAAAAATGTGACAGCAAACACTAAATATTAGCTAACAATTCACACAACAGGTTTGGTGTTATATCAGTTATTATTATAATAATTAATATAAAAATAAATACTGAATCAAGTGGTTTAAGTTTATGTTCTGCAATCATACTGCAGAAATGCACATGCTCAGATAAATATACTAGGATAATATTTTTAAATAATCAATTGAAGTTTAGTTGAATATGTATTTTTGAAGCTAATATTTTTTCTTAAAAAATTAAATAGTATAATTTTAAGTTAACATTGAGATTAAAAAGAAGAAACCATGAAGGAATTCAAGATATACAAATACAGAATTTGGAAAAATGTGATTCATAACCGGACCTGAAAGCTTGAAATAATTCTTCATATTGGTAAAATTGATAAATTGATATAAAATAGGACCATAGTAGGTCTACTTTGTGCCTGTAAGTGTTTACTGTTAGGGACCTTAGTGACAATAAGTGTTTACTATCAAGGACCTAATTGATAGTAAGTATGCACTGTCAGTGACCTAACAACAAGTCTCCCGCAACCACAGAACAACTTAATCGAAGAAGATGACTCAGTTCTTGATGAAGAGCAACACTTCGTTGGGACGAGTTTGGGGATATATTGATTTTCGGTCCAAGGGTATTAATTTTCGGTTCAGGGACCAGAGTGACAATTTTCTACTTTCACTTTAGTCCTTATGACACCTCATACCCCTTGTCAACATAAAATATTTGTCACATCATCAGTTAACAAAATTATTTAACGTTATGGACTAAAGTGATAACAGAAGTACGAATTCAGGGACTATTTTGTATTTAATCATGAGTCAGAGATCTTTGTGACAACGAGGTGCAGAGTCAGGGACCAAAGTGACCATTTACTCTTTTAATAAAGGTTAATCTTTGTTTTAGTCCTTACTCCCTCCGTTTCTTTTTTTTTTGGTCAGGCGCTCCCTCCGTTTCTAAATATAAGCAAAATTGACTTTTTAGGTTCATTCATTTAATGATGTATATGGTTCATATTATGGTTCTGTAGCTACTACTATTGTGGAGCAGACTGATGACTTAACCTAGCAACATTGCATGTTACACACTGTGATTGTATTCCAATAGGACGTCTTCACATGCTTAACATGATGACTGAGTTGAAAGACCCAAAAGGCCACCAGATTGTCGAAAAAGCCATATAAAGCTATAACTTTATAGATCGTAGCAAAGCTCTACCATAACTGATTTTTTTTGTTTAAACCACACTTTTACCTTTGAGAACTTTTAAGTCTTTTTTAATTGTTTTCCCAATTCGAATTCAATGCGCATTAAATAGACATGGCAACGGGGCAGATCGGGGGCGGGTTTAAGCATCCCCGTCCTCGCCCCCGCTTCCATGCACCCCGCCCCCGCCCCCGTCCCAAAATCATATCAGGGGTAAAAAATGAACACCCAACCCCGCCCCCAAATGGGGACGAGTCTCCTGGCCCCGCCCCCACCTCCACCCGCGAAAACGCTATTTTTTATAAAATATTTAAAAAAAGCATATTTTTTCATTTTTTATAGCAACAAAAAAAATACCTATATTAATAATTAAATATCTAATAAACTTTTTTTAAAAGAGCAAAATAATTATAATAAATATGTTTCTAAAGAGTAATAATATATTAAAATAGGTTGGTGCTTATGAAAATAAGATTATAAAATTTAATAAAATAAATTTCAAAAAGCAGGTGCGGGGCGGGGGTGGGTGGAGGGCGAGTGTAAGCATCCCCCGGCCCTGGCCCTGGCCCCGCCCCCGTATTAAAAATTCAAATTTCCCCCACACCCGCACCCAGTTACATTGGCTATTCTCCATTAAATTCGGGGCGGGGACGACCGGGTTTGGCGAGGGCGGGTTTTGTTGTCATGTCTAATATTAAACAAGTCTTTAAATCGCCGATCCAATCAACCCAATATATATTAAAGACCAAATAAGCATGAGAACATGAGAAACCTACTTCCGAACCTGATTAACCTCCTCCAGGATACTCCCACCATCTCAAAATAATCTTCTCTTTAACAATTTTTCTTTGTCTCAAAATTAAATAATTGTTACTTTAAAATATCAATACAACATTTATTATTTTTTTCCACTACTATACCCTTATTTATTGAATTTCATCAAACTTAACTATTCCACTAACTACAATTAATAATGGTATTTTAGTAAATGATATTACTTTTACCATTAAAATCAGCACAATTAATCATTTTCTTAAAAATTGTGCACAAACCTAAATAATTAGTATTATTTGAGAAGGAGGGAGAACCATCTTCCAACTTCTTTAATTAAAGGAAGCCCATGGGGAGAGATTTTAGAGGACCAACACATTTTTTGATGGTCACCGAAATTATTAAAGGTCGAAATATTATTTGAATTTACCTGAAATAAAAATAATATTATAATTTTGGGCTTAACTATAATTTTTTTTTTTTGACAAAATATAATTTTGGTCTTCACTATAATTTTAATATATGTAACTTGGATTGTATACAATTTTAGTCCCTCTATTTCTTTTACATAATTAGCATATCATCTCTTAAATGTTACTATATAATCAGGGGCGGATCTGGACTGACAATATCAATGGGGCTAATTTTTTTTGTCAATAATTATATCAACAAAAATTACAAAAAAATACTCTATGATCCATTTGTTAAAATTGAGTTAAAATTAATCATTACTAATTATTTTATGAACATTTGTTTCCAATACATCAGGTTACTTTGTTGCTTGGCACTACTGAAAAGGTTTGACCAACAAAGAACGTATCATATCTTTATATATCTAAATGTTAGATAGTCTTCAAGTAGCATTGATTAACCCTAATCCCGCCTTTTTTGATTAGCTAAAAAATTCTTTATGAAAAAGCCTTTACAGGGATTCGAACATGAGACCTAATGGCATCCTCTCAACATGGAATGAAGAAGGAATCAATTTCTATGTTGAAAGAGGATGAAAGAATCGTTTTCAATCTCTCAGAGAGGAGAGGAAGGAATCGATTTTGTAAGGAATGAAGGAGAGAGCGTAAGCGTAAGAAGAGGGAAGGTCGAAGGAAGAAACATACGCGTTCTGGAAAATAAAACTGATGGAAAGAATAACTAAAATTGAAAGGTATTGGACTGGGCCTGATTGTGGGTGTGTATTATTTATAAGAAAAAAAAACTTGGGCTGGGCTGGTGTGGCTATTGCCACACCCAGCCTTAAACAAATCCGCCCCTGTATATAATGCAAACCCCATCCTTTTATACTTCTTCATTAAAAACCCACTTGGTTGGCCTAATTGTATTGGTTTGTGACTTGAGAATATGTTCATCCTCAAAGTCTCAGGTGTTTGATTCTTTATGATGCTAATTTAAATGAATTAATTTAACTTAAAAAAAATGTTCGACGTGCTCAATTGGGTGAAATTTTTAAAATGTTTTTGCTGGTATTGTTCCAGATTTAGATGCTTAAGTAGAATTTGGAGCATTCCAATAATCCTCCTTTTTTTTCACTGCAAACTAAATTAATTAAATTGATTTAGACATTAATTTACTTACAGATTGACAATCACTATATCAAACTTGCCTCAAAATTTAAAGGTTTTAAATTCGTGCTTTCTTGAAACCCTAATACGAAATCATATTTTTTTAATATGTGGATAAAGTGACAAACACAACACAAAACTCACACACTTAATTTTAATGCCTCAAATTCAAATCCAAATAAAGATATTTTATTTAACAATATCGATAAAGCCAATTGAGTCAAGCCTTACGGACTCTAGTACGATATTGTTTGGTGGTGGCTAGGGTTCAAACCCCGAACCTTGCATATATTATGCATTGTCCATACAAAATGAGAGGACTCTAGTACTATATCGTATAATAAAGAATGATTTAACTTCAATTTGTTTTTTAAATAATTTTGTTGAGAGAAGACGTGGGTCGGATATAAATGAACAAAGCCCAGAAAAAAACCCTAACTCGAGTAACAGTTAAAACAAAGGTCGCGGGCGCCGCAGTGCGTAATCACACTATCCTCACTGTAGTATAAAGACCGTCCGATTAAACGCCACGTCATCAATCCGCTTGAATTCGTGCTTCAACGGCTGAGATCATTGTTTGAGAGTAACTGTAGAAACGAAGGGAAGAAGAGTGTGTTCTTCTCTATTCTCCTAGTGCTCGATTTTCGATCGATTTTTCTCGAACATAGAATTTCAATTATTTCTGAATTTCAAGATGAAGGTTACGGAAGATTCGAAGGACAAAGTTGAGGAGAAAGAGGTTATCGTTTTGAGTGATGAAGATGACGAAGGAGATGATTCCGCGGAGGAAGTAGACGACGGCGATGACGACGGAGACGAGGATGACGACGGTGATGAGGACGATGATGAAGAGGATGACGACGACGATGATGCTCCTGGCGGAGACGACGATGATGAAGACAACGATGAAGAAGCAGGTGCCGGTGAGCGTGGTGGTGACCCTGACGACGACGACGATGATGAGAACGACGATGATGATGAGGAGAACGATGAAGAGGTAACCGACTTATATATATTAGTTTTATATAAACCCTAATTTGTTGAAATTGTTAATCTGAATTCTAGATTGTTCGTTAATTTCATTCATAGGTTTAGCTTTCCTTTAAATTCGTTTTTAATTTTTCAATTTTGAGTCTATTCTGAGTTAGTGTGAGGGTTTTGTTTCAGCTTTTTCATTGACTCTGTTCATGATAATTGTTAAGATCTTGCAACTTTCTCTGTTGAGTTTTACTATATGCGATCTATTTTTCTCATATGTTAAGAACTTGCAACTTTCTATGTGTTTCTTTAGATTTTGTTTTTATTTTTCAATTTTGAGTCTAGTATTCTTAGTAGGTTTTTTTTAATTTTTTTTATAGTTTTATTTTATTTACTCTATTCATAAGTATTTGTTAAGACGTGAGAGCTAGCAATTTTCTCAGTAATTAGTAGAATTTCTGATTTAGAATTATGCTGTATGTTCGACACTGATAAAAAAAGATAGACGACATTATAGATCTTAAGTTCATCTGAATTTTTTTAATTACTAATTGCATAATACTTTAGTGTATACATATCATTATGAATCGTTCAGTTCTTCAGTCTTAAACCTTTATAATTCCTTCATTTGTATTTTGATTTGCCTGCTTTTTTCTCTATGAACTCAATAACTTGTGACATAAATTGCATCTATTATGTTTCAAATCTGCTACCTGTGTAATTCAATTTTGCTCAAGTCTTTTTTGAATTTGAATTACTCACATCTGTTGTGTCACACAATTGTTGTGTTTCCACTTGCCAATCTCTGCTACCTGTATTATGTATAATTCATTTTCACCTATGAGGATAAAATGTTGTAGGAGGATTTGGGAACAGATTACCTTGTGCGCCCTTTAGGCAATGCTGAAGAGGAAGAGGCATCTAGTGATTTTGAACCTGAAGAAAATGGTGAGGAAGATGAAGGCGCTGATGAAGATGATGATGAGAAGGATGCTGAGGCTCCACCAAAAAGGAAGAGATCAGATAAAGATGATTCAGATGACGATGATGGAGGAGAAGATGATGAGAGACCCTCTAAAAAATAGACTTGTGTCTATTATATGCTCGGGGGCTTAACAAGTCAACCATAGGTCAATCAGATCAATGTATGTTCTTTGAAAACTTTTCAGAGATAGGATGAGTAGGTCCATGGAATTGTTTCGTTCTCTCTTGTAATATTATCGTGCAACATCGTTAGGATTTCTAGTTTCTGTCTGGTTGGTGCATAGTCGATTGTTGGTTGAAACTTCTGCTAGGACAACTTTTACAGACTCAAATTTTATCTTAGTAATTTGTAGGTCAGTTGAACTCATGCATAATATTTCTGACACTCCGAAATTGTTGGTATATTTCTTCTGGTTTTACATATTGATTGGGGCTTCAGGTCTACTGAACTTGTGAATGTCGGATTTGCTGCTCAAAAAGTGAATTCCCCGTTCCATGACTTATTTGTTCTACAACGAATTGTTTGATTTCCATATTACTAGCTGAAGGCCAGAAGTGTGTTGTACTTCTGTTTCTGTAAGTTTTGCCTATAGATTTGGATTGAAGATGGCCTGATGTCTGCCACTGCGCTTGATTTACATTTTACATTGCTCTCCTGCAATCAAAATGTCCTTCATATACGTAAATACAGAAAAGAAAAGGTCTAACTACAGATACTTTAATGCTCTTCATCCATTTTTCTCTTCAGTCTTCACGATTCAATAGAATTTGTATTGGTCTTACTAAATCAATGTGTCCTATTATCAATTTTGTGAAATCTACTTCTAAATCGTGTAGGTCTTGTAAAGAGATTATATAAGATACATTGTTTTGAAAGTACTAAAAATAAGTGTTTTTGGAAGAAGAAAAAAGTGTGTTTTTTTTTTTACCAGATGAAAAACAAAAGTTGTTGATCGACAGTATTCATGTGAAGAATTTGCTGTATCTTATATCAGGAGAGCTGATGATGACTACATAATCGCCTTACCCTCTTAAGTGGACTAACCCAAGTCAAACTTATGGTAGGACTTAGGAGGAAAGCACCACTGACCAACAACAAATCAAAAGTAAATTCGATAATTTATAAATTAGGAAGTAGCTTTTCCCACCTTTTTCAACTCACTTAAACATCAAGTAAATGTACATATAGAGTAAATAAAGTGTTTTTCCGTTTAGATGTGTACTTTCAAGCAAGTACAAGTACATGATCTTTCTATCAGCTGAGAGAATACATTTCCAAACCATGTATGATTTTCTAAAAACTTTTTAGGTGAAAAAGTTGCTCCCAAGATTAGAAACCTATCCCAACTAAAAAGAATTTAACATGCGTATGTAAGTTTAATTTTGAACCGTATGAAGTTTACAGTATTTTAAAATGGGGATGGGATGGGGATATCTATTACCAAAAAATAAATAAATTGGGGATATCTAAATCCACTTTCAATGTCGGGATAGTTACTCGCCATAAATCATTAGTAAATTTTTAATTTGTTCTTTAAAATATTACTCAATCTCTAATTTGTTCTATGTACGACTAATTTTTTTTTTAGGGAGTCTATGTACACGACTATTATAAAAATATAATAAATAGTTATTTTTTTTAAGGAAATAGTTCATAAATTTATTATTAATCCATTAAATTAGTCTCCTTGTTAATTTAAAAATAGAAGATATAACGATAATTAAAAACTAACTTTATGAAATTGAAATAGTTTATAGAGTATAGACTAGTTTTGAGAACAAAATTGATAGTTTATTCAAAATTATCAAGTTTTTCATTTGAAGTCAATTTTTAGTGAAAAGTGTTTACTTATGTCCTAAAAACACAAGATATAAAATTATAAATAAAAATATTTTTTTTATAGAAGTTGCGTATTCAATATTTTAAAAATTTAAAATTTATCTTTTCAATACAAAAGTTCATTCTTAATTCATTTTTAACTTCTTAATTTATATCTTAAGACACAACATTAAAATAATTTTTTCGAATACATATATTATTTATCAACCAAAAAGATAACTTTTGTTGAATCCATCTCTTTCCTTTGGTTGACATACAAATTTGTTTCATTCAAAATAAAAGTTTCAATCTTTTTGAGTTATCGTTATATTGGTATGCTAATCTTCAACAAAAACCCATGTGGCAGTGGCATACAAAGTGGGTTACCTTTTTCAACTGAATTTTTATTAAACATATAAATCAGAGATACAAACACCCATTCTATTTTCTTAATCAAAACCCATTTTAATATGACATATGTAAAATTGAAAAGAAGGCAGAACACCCCTTACAAAAATGGAAGAAGATAAATGAGAAATTTGGAGAGGTTAATGGGAAGATTATTAACACTAGTAATAATGTAATGGGGTAGTTGGGTATGGTCCACGCGGGGAATGAACTGTAAACATGTGTCGGTGATGATGATAGATTAATGGAACTCGATCTCCCAGCAGTAATAGTAATAGTAATCAGATTAGTAAAGTAAAATAATAAAGCTGAATTCAAATTACAGAAATCAATGCAAGTTGTCGGTTGCAACAACACAAGTCAAAATCCTCTTCACATTTTTTTTAATCAAGTGAATGAGTGAGTGAGTAAGTTCTACTTCACTAACCATTTTGCTTACACAAGATTCTCTTCATTCACATTTCCCAAATCTAGGGTTCACATTTCTTTCTTCTTCACTAGATCTAGCCGTAGATCACCGGTGAATTCAATTCGCGAAATGCATATCCTCAGTCCTGTCACTCCCGGTCAGGTTCGTTTTCGACTTCTTCTCTCAGATCTTGCACTGTTTCGTGTTAATTAACCGCTAATTACTTTGTTCAACGTGTTTGTTCTAATTACTTTGGATTTTGATGCTTTCAGGTTTCGTTCTTGCTCGGGCTCTTTCCGGTAATTATAGCATGGATATATTCCGAGATTTTGGAGTATCGCCAAAATTCTTTAACGTCCAAAGCGTAAGTTTCATTCATCGTCTCAACATTTAAGCTGTTTGAGACTTTATGAGATTATTAACATTCTGTGTATTTTTACTATATCTGCCTCTTTTTAATTGAAAATTTGATAATCTGATCATACTTCTAAATTGAGATATGCAACCAGTGAAGCATTCACACTGTGAATCTAACACGTCCACACCGGTAAATTAATTGAATGTAATCAATCACATGTGTTGGTGTTGGACACTAGACACGCCTTCCGTCACAAGTGTCGGTGGCTCGTTGCTAAAAAGTATGCAACCACAATTGGGGCTGCAATATAATGAATGTTTTTAGAGGTCTCTGCACCGGTTGAATATGATTATGAGCCAATTAAGTGGTGAAGTGTTTTGGGAGAGAGAAATCTTGTTGGATTGTTTATGTTTTATCGAATGTGTAAAGAAGGGAAGGGATTAAGAACTTGTTGCTAGTATTTCTTACGGAAGTTGTTTATATTCATTCTAGTAGGCACTCGGACATCGGTTTAGTTGAAGTGCGCTCTGATGTTGTTAAAGATGAAGAGACAACAGTTTTATTGGAGGGAGGAGCTCTGCAGCCAGCATCCCCAACTCCAAAAGCTCGAAGCTTCACTGCTTCAACATCGATTATTCGGTATTAATTCATGTAGCTCTTCTTTATGCTTGCACAAATTGTTGTTCTATATTTCTGTCTCTGCTTAAATGAAAACTTATGCATGTACCTGGCCATTTATTATTTCTTCAGGTTCTTCTTTTTGGATGAACATTTCCTTCTTGAAAACCGTTTGACACTTAGAGCCATGTAAGTGAACCATTTTATTTATATGACAAGATAGTTAAATGTGTAGATCAAACTACTAACTTCTATTTCCTTCACTCATTCTTTGTTATAGGTCTGAATTCGGTCTTCTTTTGGCCTACTACTATTTATGTGATCGCACGGATTTCTTTGGCTCATCAAAAAAGGTTAATAATTTCACCATGTTACTTCCTTTCTCTCGATACCTGGATCTAATCATGTGATTGAATAGTCAGTTCTGTAAGCAAATATTGCAGCATGACATTATAGTTCAATCCCTCCCAACTGTTGTCTTCATAATGTTTCAACATACTTGTATCTTTTGTATTGTAGCACTTTATATTTCTTTCATTTGGGTAATCATGGATAGACACCCACCTCTAGTACTTGTTGAACTTCTATCATAATACCACCAAATATTGGATATAATTTTTGCTTAATTTATATGGCAAAACGGATCGCACAGTGAAGAAAATAAGAATTGGTTGCGTTATTATAAAAATAAAACATAATTAGATAAAAAGCTGAAGGCAATATAGGTATTAGAAAGAAACATTTCAGTCTTTAATAAAACCTAATTAGATAAAAAACTGAAGCCAGTATAGGCATTAGAAAGAAACATTCCAGTCTTACTGTATTTCCCTGATTTTTCACAATCTCCCCCTATTTTGAAAATCTACATTGATCTCCCCTGAATTTTTGTGGTTTGGAATACTTGGGTGGCCATTTGAAATTAGGAAAAATATCCAAGCGGGTCGGACCATTGTTCTGGAAGAGTTAACTGCCAAAAGATTGAACTCAATTGTTAAGGGGGATAAAAAGAGAAAAAAAAAGACCATTACCCAATGCATTGTAATGTTCATCAACAACAATAACCTAACCTTATCCCACTAATGGGGTCGACTACATGGAACAAACCATGCCGTAATGTTCTATAATATATTATATCTTAATCCAACTCAGTGTAATGCTCACATTGTGTGCCTTATCCATAAAAGCATTAGTATATATTTGAAAAACATGTTTTTCATGTGCCTTTCATGAATTACTGATATGATGTTTTTGCTGACAATCATATGTTTTTGCAGAGTTACAATAGGGATCTATTCATCTTCCTCTATTTTCTCCTCATCATAATTTCAGCAATAACTTCATTTACAATACATCATGACAAGTCACCATTTTCTGGGAAATCCATACTTTACTTAAATAGGCATCAGACTGAAGAATGGAAAGGCTGGATGCAGGTTGGTCACTTTTTCAATTCATATTTCATAGGTAGTCTCTTTGTTATCATCTATGATGGAAATACTTTCAGATCCACATTTACTATAAAGGAAGCACCATTCAGTTTTGGCCAAGAATTTTAGATTTTTTCCATCATATACCCCAATTATTCAACTCTTATGTGACTAACATTCCACATTTCTACCATTTGAAATTGACACATGTATTTTTTTTTTTTAAAAAAAACACAGGTATTGTTCTTGATGTACCATTACTTTGCTGCATCTGAAATCTACAATTCAATCCGTTTGTTCATTGCTGCATATGTTTGGATGACTGGATTTGGAAACTTCTCATACTATTATATACGTAAAGATTTTAGCATGGCAAGATTTGCTCAGGTATATCAATTCCTAGAACTATAGCATTGCTATTCACATTTGGTCTGTACTGACTGTAACATCTTCCGTCTTTTTCTGGTTGAACAGATGATGTGGAGGCTTAATTTCTTGGTATTGTTCTGTTGTGTTGTACTTAACAACAGTTACATGTTATACTACATCTGCCCCATGCACACTCTTTTCACTCTTATGGTTTATGGAGCACTCGGTATTCTCAACAAATATAATGAGTTTGGGTCGGTCATTGCTGCAAAAATTGGTGCTTGCTTCTTGGTTGTTATCTTAGTATGGGAGATACCTGGAGTATTTGAATGGGTTTGGAGTCCATTCACTTTCATGCTCGGTTAGTAACATTTTTGATGTTTGGGTGCACACATGAAAGCACAGCAGATCATGCTGACAGGAATATTTCTTTGAACTTGCAGGTTATACTGATCCTGATCCATCTAAATCACATTTTACCCGCTTGCATGAATGGCATTTTCGCTCAGGGCTTGATCGATATATATGGATAATTGGAATGATATATGCTTATTATCATCCAACTGTGAGTTTCTTGTTTTAATATTTGAACAAGCCAAGACAAATCTAACATTCACCTCCATCCTCTCTGTTATTGAGTAATGATTTTGAAGTGGCAGATTATGGCCTGGTTGGGATGATCTTCTAGCTTATAGGAGTTTCTCAATTTAATAAGATTATGAGGAGCCGTTTAAAAAATTCATAGTTTTTGCGTGATTCTCAATATATTTTTCCCTGAAGTGTTTCTTGAGAATCTTATCCAAACAGTCCCTATATTCTATTTCTGCCTCTTTTCCTTTGAGTTCAACATGTTAGTAACTATCATATGATATTATAGGTCGAACGATGGATGGAGAAATTGGAGGAAACAGAAATCAAACGCAGAATATCAATCAAAGCTTCTGTTGTGCTAATATCTTCAGCGGTATAATATTTTAAGTGGTATTGTTATTATACTACTAGTACACCTTCGATTTGTATAATTTTTGTGTCCCTGACTGTATTTTTTTCTTCCAGATGGGTTATTTTTGGTTTGAGTACATATACAAGCTGGACAAGGTTACATACAACAAATACCATCCTTATACCTCATGGATTCCAATAACGTATGCCCATATTTCCTCATGTATTGTTTTTGGGCCTTGAGCTATTCAAAACCTTTCTAGTGATTAATGTGCCATTTATTTATTTAACAGGGTTTACATATGCTTGCGCAATATTACTCAAAGTTTCCGTAGCTATTCGCTGACCCTTTTTGCGTAAGTTGTCTTTGTAGACCACAAC
>Ga0228710_1010247_pt1 | contig 12618 bp, 7 predicted proteins | sample MedpolnodulmetaG_FD_177995 | JGI IMG/M metagenome (GOLD analysis project Ga0228710, IMG submission 177995) | Root nodule microbial communities from Medicago polymorpha collected in Santa Monica, California, United States - pink nodules | ecosystem: Host-associated > Plants > Roots > Nodule...
TTTTTTTTTTTTTTTTTATTAAAAATTTTTTTTTTTTTTTTAAATTTTTTTTTTTTTTTTTTTTTTTTTTTTATAGAAAACGATAACTTTGTTGACATTTTATAACATAAATGATTAAATCGAGACAAAAAAAGATAAATGACAAAAATGTTACCTAATATTAAGTAAGGGACAAATTTTTTAATTTTGCCTATATTTATTAATTTGAAGTTTGGGTCTTACTATATCGGTTATCAAACACTCTTTAAGAATTCCTAATGAAAAATTATTCTTTAAAAAAGTCAAAGATTTTGACTTTCAATGTAATAAATGCAAATATTGAAAACAAGACATTTTTCCCTTGATGACTACTCCAAGACACTCGTTAGTATTTCCTTTGAAGTTTTTATCGCTTTTTAACAAGAAAATTTCCCTTTAGATATTTATAATTACTCACAATCATCTCGAATTTTTTAAACAAGTTAAAAAACTTAAAATAAAATTTAAAAATAAATGTTATATTGAAAATATAACTTTTGAAACTTTTAAGACATTAAATGCACAATTTTCAAGAAAAATCTTCTACATTTTGTTTATTATCTTATGCTTCAAAAACATAAGTTAGCGTTGCCTTTTTTAAAATACCTGAACGATAGTTAACTATCATTTGCTCTTAAACCGTTCCAATGAGGTGGATGGCAAATCGATGTTAGTTGAGTTGACAAAACTTTGAAAAGTTTACTAGTTAAGTGTTTGTAACTACCTTTCAACAAAGAACAATAGTTGTCATTGAAGGTATTTCTGGAAGTCTTGTGAGCAATCTAGATGCATAAAGAATAATTTTCATTTAACAATTTTTAAGTCACCAACCAATTTTTTTTCATATGAAAGACCGTTGCTTAATGATAATTAATCCCCGTCTAAAATTTATAGAACACATAAAATGCGTTCTTTCCTCTTTCATACAAGGATCAAATCGCTAATCATATGTGTCTTACCACTTGAACAGTTGGCTAAATAAATAGGTATATTTATAAAAGAAAATGGGCATTAAAATACTATAACTTTATTTAATTTATTCTCTCCCATTTTTTTTCTTCTTTTGACTACATTTTTTCTCTTCCACAATAATCGTGTTTATTTTATACAAATTAATAAGATATCTTAATAAAAAATAAAATAATAATTTTATTTTATACCAAAATAAAGAATTTTATTAAATTATATTTGATATTTTGAAAAGAAATAATATTTGTTTATGTGCGCGCCACAATGAACATGAAGAAAATTTGGTTGAGAGAGCATAATCTATCTTGTGTGTCCAATATGTTCTTCAATTGAGACCAGTCATAATTAAATGGTGGTGGAAACTTCACGGTTATAATATGATAACAAAAAATGAGACTTCGAATACTTACCAGTATTATGATGATTGTGTAATAAAAAAAAAAAGTCTCGTTAACGAGTATACTTAGATCATTGGTTGAAAAATCTATTAAAAAATTAGTCTTGAAATTAAAAGTTTTTTTTTTATATAAAAACTTACTTATTTAAGTTATTTGCAAGACAAATATAATGAATTATTCAACAAACATGAAACAGCTTATCAGATTAAAATGTCTTTTAACTAGCATGATATGGGGAGAGTTGACAACACAACTCTTTCTTAATTAAAAAGATTAGTTTTCATTGAGGGTCTAAAGGACCTAACCGTGAGGATAAGTTGTGGCGTCTGCTGAGCCAAAAATCATGATTAGGGTTGATCAGTAAAAAAATCCTTTTACAAATTTAATTTTTAAACAAGCAATGGTTCGGATTCTTACAGGAAAAAGAATCTAACAGATTATCAGCATCTTTTTGTAAAGATGTCAAGTGGAGTGTGTAATTTTTGCAAAGATGTCAGCATCCTTTATGTTTATTTCTTGTTTCTTAATCACGTTCTTCATTTCATCAATTACACCCCCCTCCCCCGCTTTCCTTCCTATATGTGATTTTTAGTTATTCTTTGTTCACTCTTTTGTTAATAAAAGTAATATTCGTTCAAATGGGTAGAAATTGCATCGTTCAATGAAGAACAATACAATGTCAAAGTCGTTAAAATAAAAAAAAATAAATTATAATAAATTCACAACGACGTTCGGAATACCATGTCTCATGTTTTGTAATATTGAAGAGGTCGAAATCATTGTTCGAATTTGTAATGAACATCAAACTAAGGAAATCTACCGATCTAAACTGAACAAACATAACAATAAGATGAGAAATCAAAATTTCACGCCAAGACGATGAACAACACAACATCACCCCACTTAAACGACGAAATCACAAACAAAACATAATAGAAAAGCCAAATCTAATTAAAAAATCACTTATATAAATAGAAGGAGGAGAAAAAAACAATTTAGAGAAGTAATTTGCACAAAAATAATACTTTGTTTGTAGCTTGATATTATTGTCAATAAACCGTTTTTCTAAATGATTGAACATCAATTATTAACCACTAAACGATAACTTTTTCCCATGAATAATTTCATGGAATAATCTTGTCTTCAATATTTTCAATTTGCATGTAGATGTTTTGTTTAAATGTTTGATTGTACTAAAACCTTCTCCTTGGTTCTAGTAATAATTTTTTTTTTACGACAAAAACAACCTTATATATTAAAACATGTTTACATTGGATGTGGATAATCTCCAATCCTTTTGGTTCAGCTCTCTTTTCTTTTCTAAATTAATGGTTGATTGATACATGAAGGAAATAATAATAATAATAAAGAAGAGAAAAAAAAGTTAATGAAAGACTGAAATCAAGGCATGATAAACAGTATGAGAGAATGAAATGAGAGAATCCAAATCCGTTTACGTCTCACTCCCTATTAAAAATTATTGAATCGTCCTTGACTTTGTATATCTTATGCTAGTTTGCTCTATAAATAAAAGTTTGCTTATAATAAAAATTAATTATTGCTTCAAAAAATAAAAATTAATTATCACCAGAGTTGCACAGTACTTATCTTCACTCCACTATTGATAGATGAGTAAGCATAAAGAGACAGAAAGTTTTGGCAGTGTAGAGAAAAAAATTAACAAACATATGTTTTGGCCTAACAGATAGAGGTTGAATAACTTATATATATTTTAAAAAAAGATAGAGGTTGAATAACACTTGTGAACTTTTTCTATCACAAGCTACAAGGACCTCAACTTTTTTCTAACGGTTGCTTAGTTTAACTTTCTTAAAGGTAATTAATATATAATAAGCCAGTGGTAGGCCTTCCTCATACCAAAATTAAAATTGAAGATAGCTAACAAATCAGTTGCTATCAAGGCAATGACTTGCAGATAGGTATATTAATAGGGAAAAATGACATATTTTAAGTTATCTTCCAAACAGCAAAATGCATGTGTTCAATCTTAGGAGTTTATTCCTTTTAATTATTTGATATTTTATTTTCATGTCAAACAAGTGTGGAAAAATGGAATTTCTGTTTGCTTGTCTATAAAGAAAGGGTGAAAATTAACTGAAAAAAGATGGTATTATGTTCCTTTTTCCCCCTTAATTAAATTGATAAAAGAGATGCATAAAAAATATCTTAATATTTAGAAATTTAGCTGGGTTTCATGGGTTTGGGATAATAATTAGACTTTTTTTCCTTATTAGGTAAGGCTACGATGATTGCATGATTGATGTCAGGGTAGGAAGTGGTTGTCCTCTAAGACATGCTGAAATAAATTATGAGTTGTTTTATAATTATACCCAAGGATTCTGTCTTTGTTTATAGTACTATATACCATCAACACTATCGATAAACCAATTGTTTCATTAATATTGAAGCGATTCAAAAAAAAAAATGATCTTAGTTAAAAAGAAGATGCTTTAGAAAATATATTATGGATCATGTTATTAACAATCGCTCTAAGAAAATTGTTTAAAGAACCTTAAAAAGGAAATGATGTCTTGAAAATGCAAGTCAAATATCTATTAAATATTAATCTTATAAATACATATTTTTCTTTTGTAAAAAAAACATTTTTTTATGTAATTAAAAATTATCTTTTTAATTCCTTAAACAAGTACTAGTAGTATATTGTTCAAATATTATATGCAAAATGCATGTAAAACTACAATTTTCCCATCAAATAAAATAAGCGCTTATTTGATAGTTTAGGAAAATATTAGCAGGGGCAAATTTCCCAACTGTGCATAGACTTTAAAAACTAGTCATTATATTTATATATCTTAAGAAGTACATCGGAGAAAAAGTTCAAATTTATAGACTAAATTGACAATCTAGCTATTCCATCTTATTATATGAGCCCAACTTGCTTGACTCAACTTAAGCCTAGTTAAATAAGCTCTCAATCTAACAAGGATTTTGGTTTATTAATATTTGATAAAAACTTCATAATCAGTGCAGCACTATCCAAATATATCAAATTACATTAGCATATACACTTGGATAATATTACACCGTTCAATAAATTTTTATATAAGAGACAACAAGTGACTATAGCCTGGATTTCTGTCACTTATCAAGATGGTGTTCAAAAGATTTGCAGTATAATTCAAGATTACAAACACTTGGAGCCCCAAAAAGAAGAAAAAGAGCATAAATTATTAATTTTTCAAGGGGGATTGAAGTTTGTTGAGAATGAATTTTTTTCTAAGGATTTTTCTAATTACAATACAGTATGAAAATTCAAACATCAGCCGACATATCTTTCTAAGCATGTGCACCCTAAAATGATAATTGCAGATTTGGACACACAAACTATGATTGATACATAATTGTGATGCATGGTGCAATGAAAGGGCAGCTATATATCAGTAACTAACATTTTTAGAAAACATCTATATCACATCAACCATGATACTATGATAGTGTAGGTACTAGTAGGTAAGTTTAGTTTTGTCTTTTCTATGAACAAAATATTCTTACAATCTGTTTTTCATTAAAATCAGCATGAAAGTTCAATTTAAAAGACATTCATTCAATAAATTATGGACATTTTCTAGTGAAAAATAATACATTTTTTAAGAGACAAATTATATTAAAGTTAGAAATTTAATTGGCACAAGAAATGCCAAAATTAGCAGAACAACAAGAAGAATAAAAGATGCTAAAATTTAGAACGAGTAATCCCTGCACATAATTATATCATAGAGTACAACTAGTAATCATCTTATTTATGATACATTGTATCTAAAACACTGATATTGCTAATAACATTACAAGGTCTTTCTTAGATTCTTTTCCTATGCTACTATCATAAATGAATATACTTTACTTACAAGAAAATTAAAGTAAAGAGTACAGAAGTAGTTAGTCTCAATGACCTTGTAAATGTAGCATCCGATGAGATTGGAATATCATCTAATAATTTAGGCTTTTCCCTATCTGAAACATGTTGCACTGTCCTAACCGAACCTGGACTTGAACTCTCACACAAACCAATACCAAGATCAGAGTCCACACTATCTCCAAGACCACTACTTGCATCATAACAAAGCCCTGAATTGTTATTAAGCTTTAACTTTCTTTTCATCCTCCAAACCATTTCCCTTTCAAATGGGACAGGTCCAGTTAACACATTATCATTCAGCCTCAGTTCACTCAAGCTTCTCAAATCTCGAAAGCTTTTCGGGATCGACCCATTGAAGTGGTTCCCATCGAGGTGAAGCACGCGAAGGTTCAGTAATTTACCTAATGATTCCGGTATTGGGCCGAGCAAATTCGTATTTGACATAACTAAAATCGTTAAATCCTTCATGCCATCGAACCCGTCGTTGGGTACTATTGTTGAGCCCATTGGGTTTCCTTTGAGCATCAAGGCCTGAAGAGAACTCAAGCTCTTTAGTGACTTTGGAAATGGGCCTTGAATGCAGTTGAAACTCAAGTCCATAAGCATAAGGTCTTTTAGGCCCATTAATTTATCTGGAATTGGGCCTGAGAGCCTGTTTCGACTCAAGTCCAATTTAATCAGAGAATGACATTCCCAAAGAGTAGAGGGGATTGGACCTGATAAACGATTCTGGTTTAGGTCCAATACATTTAAGTTCGAGAAAGTCAAGCCAGGTATGGAACCAGTTAACTTGTTAACACTCACGTCCAACGACCTTAGCCCGGTTATCCTGTTCAATGAAACCGGTATGGAACCGTTGAGATTGTTTTTATGAAGATCAAGGACTTTAAGACAAGTGAGATTACCCAATTCATTAGGAATTGGGCCTATATGGCCATTTTCTCTAAGAACAAGCGTTTGCAATGATGGGCCCAATCGGCCCAAGAAAGATGGTATAGGGTGAGGATTGTAACTAAAACAACGGTAAAAGAAGAGGGTTTTGAGATGAGGGAGGTTTAGGATGGAGGGCGAGATGGTGGAATTTGTGGGATCACACGTGGGAAAAGCCGTGTCGTCTGAGAGAGCACCGAAGGAGAGGGAGACAATGTGGTATACATTGTCTTTATCGGGAATGCATTCAATGCCATGCCACCGACCCCTACAAACGTCAGGGATATCGGTGGCCCAGTCGTTGCCCGTGGCTTTCATGATGTCGTAAACTGCATGTTGTTCGCGGGGATCGGTTCTTGCATTATCTTGTTTAGTTGAAATCCCATCTGTTAGTGGTGTGGAACCTGAAGGCACGGTGGAGCTGTTGGAATCAGAAATTTCAACCGTATAAGGCATTACTAAATCCGACAAAAACAACAATATAGTAAAACACACTAATACTAAATGTAGAGGAAGGAGACAATTGCTACGAGTCATATTTTGAATTTTTAAGTTTGTGTTGTGGTGTGTGATTTGATCATGTGACAATTAGTATTTATAGAGGGTGTTGTAATAAATGAATGGGGTGAGTGAGTTGGTGTTGTGCATTGTGTTGGAGTAACTGCGCTCACGAGAAATGACGGAATAGTAATAAATGAGGCAGAATTTGCTCATTTATGTGTTTCACGAGATTTACACTTTCATAGGTTAATTGGGTGAAGACAAGACAACGGCTCTTATTGTACTAGTAGTAATAATAAATAATAATCAGATAAGCTAGTTTTGATAGGAGATGTTCTTGTAGTAGATAGTAGATAAATTAATAATGGATAGTGGATAAATTAATTAATTGAATTTAAAGTGTTTGGTAAATATGATGAATGAAATATTGATGAAAGAAAAGAAATGTGAAAACAAGAGAAAAAAAAAGATATTATTTAGTAGTTTGGCATAAGAGAAAATTATTTAGTAGTTTGGTTTAAGAGAAAATGAAAGAAAATGATAATAGGAAAGACATGTGTATTTCTCAATGACATAAATGTCCTTATTTTCTATTCTTTTCTCTATATTTGTTTCATCACCCAAACAAAGTGTAAAAATCATAGAAATTAAGTTGTCAATGTTTATTTTTCTTGGGGGGACTACAAATTATTTTAATTTTTTCAGGGATTAAATTCAGTTTTTTCTCAGGTGTAAAATAGATCTTCGCACTTTTTTTATTGTTATTATTTTTTTATATTTTAAAATATACATCAATGTATACAAAAAAAAATTGGAGAAAATTTGGTGTCAACATGAAACACATGGACATTGTTCCTACACCGTAATTTAAGAAAATAGAAGTTATTGAATATAATCATATGTATTGGTGTTCTACAAAGAATACGTCTTCAATCTGAAGTGATACTACATAAATCATATGTGAATAAAAATGTCATAAGAAGAGGGATTGAAAAAGCTTAATAGTGAGATTAACGTTGACAACGAGATTCAATAAATGACTTTTCATCCATATAACAATCAAAATATTTGTACATTTTGTAGATTTGATAGATCCAATGATTTGTAGGTGGAGACATTCTTTCATGGTTACAAATATAAATGAATAATGTTTGGTCACACACACATGAAAATGTTTTTTTTTCTTTCTAAAAATACTAAATCATTATATTATCAATTTCATTTTTATTATTAAAAAAAGACTTTAATCTGTATATGTCCAAACACTATTCATTTATACTTGTGCCTATAGTAGAATTTCTCTTGTAGGTGATCTATAAGGTCGGAAGAGAAAAATTTGGTTAGACACAATTCTAAATAGAGAAATACTTATATAATCACAAACCTAAATAAATTATGTTTGGGCACACTCACAAGGTTACATAAAATTTAAAGAGACAAGAATTAAATAATGTTAAATGATGTGACTAAATTACTTTTCTTTTAATTTTTTCTATTTGTGTGCGCGCTTCCAAATACTTTTTATTTGGGTTTGTGACTATACAAGTCTTGCTCTACTAAATATTACATATTAGGCGCACACACATGAAATTAAAAAAACTAAAAAAAAAAAAAAGGATTAAAGTGATATTGATTGATATGACTATTTTATTTATCTTTTAATTTTTTTGATTTAGGTGTATGTGCCTAAATTTTTTGCCTAAATGTTTGTGCTTGTGTAAGACTATCTCTGACTCGGAATCATAAAGTCATTTTTTGGAATTAAACTAATTTTACTTAATGGCGGTACTCCAATAAAAAATTAACAATGTACAATTTTCTCTCAAATTGAATACATCAATTTATTATATCAAGATAGACAATACCAATTAAAGGCTTAATTACATAAATGGTCCTCTAACTTATTTGTTGTTTTCGATTTGGTCCCTTAATTCAAAAAAAATTCCTTTTCGGTCCCTCATATATGCTCCGTCAACCAAATTGATCATCTCCGTTAATTTTTTAATATCTAATATTTTAGATATGATTTTCAGCCATTAGATTGCAGGACCATTCTATGTAACGGTGAACCACTGACACCAATTTTTTTTTGTTTTTCTTCATCTTTCCCCATGTTCTTCATCTTCATCAACAACAACAATCCTTCAATCGAGAAATTCATCATCAACAACAACAAATCCAAAAATTCATCAACAACAAAATCATCATCACCACAAACAATCCCGACAAATTTTTCAGAAATTCATCAACACAAAAAATTAATCTTTTCAACTCAATTTTAAAACTCATAAATGTGCAAAATCATTTCCAATTTGTTCATCTTCAAACTTAGATAAAGTACATCTCTCCAAATCAAACACGACCAGAAATATAAAAATTAATGACAAAAGTCTAAGATTCTCAAGTAAGGGTGGAGTCTGCTGCTCTCGTTCCATTCTCATTACCAATTCCTGCAATTCCATTTTTTAAAAAATAAAAAGAGAACCAAATCAATTCTATGTCTCGAGTATCTCCTTTCCAAGATTCCATTCCTGAAATACTCCAGAATGAAATCCAAAACATCACTAGACAATGCAGAAGGCCTTTAGACAAAGGAAACAAACAGAACAGTTGCAGAGAAAAACCTCCAAATAAAAACTACACTAACTAACTGATACACATATTAAATCAATTCGCATAAAAAATAACTATGGATCAAGAAAAACAAGGATTCAGTGCTACTGAATAGCGATAAGAGCACGAGGAGTGAAGGAGTGAGTGTCATGTTCAAATTAAGGTGGATCTGATTCCAAATCTGGAGTTGTCATGTTCATGAGGTTAAGAATGAATGAACGTTTGGTATCAAATTCGGTGTGTGAATTCAGTGAAGACGAGATTATGATGAATCAGTGATGGTGCGATGGTGATGAATTGGAGATTTTGATGGTGTTGTATTCACGATTCTGATGAATTTGGGATTGTGATGGTGAAGACAAGTCGGTGAAGGCAATTATGGAAAAATGAGATGATGGACTCTCATGAGAATGAATTTGGGATTTTTTTTTACTGTACAAAAATTTAGAGAGCGAAGAAGATGAAGAAATGTTAATAAATGTGGGCTTATTTGAATATTTTGATGAATGTATGAAGATGAAGATGGGACATGGAAGAAGATGAAGAAATGTTAATAAGATTACATGTTGGTGCTACACCGTTAGATACAATATTCCTGTACAGTCTAACTGTTTCCTTTTTTTAAAATTGATCAAATGGCTGAAATTAAAAAATTAATAAGGTCTATGGTGGACTATCTATAATGTTGGTCCACCATAGACATTTGAGGTTAAAGTTAACATACATGGATTTATTTGATTGACGGAGCATAGATGAGGGACCGAAAAGGAAAAATTTAGAGTTAAGGGACCAAATCAAAAACAACAATTAAGTTAGAGGAACATTTTTGTAATTAAGCCCAAAGTAAAATATTAAGAAATTTGTTATTAAATACTCTTCCGTCCTAGATTATAAGCAAAAAAACTAATTTTCTTTGTCTCAAATTATAAGTAAAAAAGACAAACTTTTATCATATTTAATTATGATATTTCAAATAATCATCTTAAGAATTTTTATCATACAAAATGCATTCAATTTGCTCTCTCTTTTATTTTCTCTATAACCAATAACCAATGATTTTTTTTTTACATCTTCCTATAAAATTTATTTCAAGGATAACATAAGAAACTATGTTACAAACTACTATGTTTTAGTTTTCTTAATAGAGAAATGTTAACTTGTGCCCTTAGGGTACATGTTAAGAATTCCACTAATAGAAATTATGTATTGGAAATTGTGTTAATTTATTGTTCAAAATGTTTAATATTAATTTTTTTTCTCAATAAATTCTTACTACTAATGGAATGACATTAATGCTTAACATGTGTCATAAGAGCACAAGTTAACATGACACTTCTTAATAAGTGTGAAATTATCATCGTTTGCTTATAATATGGGACGTAGGAGTATTGATTTATAAGTGAAACTATTAAAATACTCCCAGTAAATTTGCAATCACTATTTGTTAGGAGGAGTAGTAGTCATATTGGTCTCTGATGTGTAACGAATAATTATAATAGTCTATTTATTTATTGTATCAAAATTTTAAAATAGTCTTTGATTGTGCACTATGTTAGTTGAAATAGTCCCTTATGTTAAAATGTTTTGTTAATATTGTCATATTCGTCCCTCAATATACTTACTTAATGTCATATAAGCCCATATCTGAAAAGAGTTAATGTCAGCATAGATAGGCTATTTTAATGTCATTGACTATTTTGACAAACGAAGTGGATAATGAAGGACTATTTTAGAATTTTGATATATTGAAGGGCTAGTGTAACTACTCGTTACATATTCATGGACTAAAACAACTATTACGCCTTGTTAGGAGTATAGAGAAGTTCTATATATTGGGCCTCTATAGACTGGACTCTTAGTGGGCCTGTGTATTTTCTATCCCTCTTCCCTAGCTCTATATATGTACCCCTTCATGTACTTATTCTATTAAGGAAATCATAATTGACTCAGTTCCATTCGAGTTGCAATTTAGTTAGGATTCGGCTAGCTAACTGTTATGGGTTCTCGCTAATCTTCACGTGGAATTAGAAGAGCCTTCTTGCCTAGCCTTCTTATTGCAGAAGAGTAGTATGTATTTTACTATTTGTGTATCTTTTGAATATATCCTAGATAAAAGTAAAATGAAATTTATAATCTACCAAATGTACCGATCTCGGTGAGTTAGTTTGATTTTTTAGAAAAAAAAAATACTAAATGTAATTTATCATAACCAAGCAATTGAACTTAAATAGTTACAAGTTCATCAGGTACAAATTGCTCAGCAGAATCTGAATTTCATTTTTAAATAAAAATAAAAAAATTCTTAATCAAATTTTACCTACCTTTTAATTAAACTTGAAATTATTATATTTCATAAAAAAAAACACGAAATTATTAGAATCTCTTTTGCATGAGAACCGAGGGTTAAAAATAATAATTTTACTTTTTTTTAAGGAGTAATAATAATTTTACTATACATGTTATATACGAGATACATATAACGTAGTGATTGCAGTTGAAAAATCTTGTATTGAGTTTTACATAAAAGTGTAGAAAGAGATTTATTTTATTTTTTTTAAAGATAAAGGAAAGGCTTACCATAGACCTTATTAAATTTTTTAATTTAAACTCTTTGATCCGCTTTTTGAAAAGATGATCATTGAATTATGAGTGTCTAAACTTATAGTGCACCAACAACAACTAATTTTTTTTTCTTTCTTCATTTTCTACCTTACTAATCTTCATCATCTTCAACTCACATTCATCATCATTCATAAGAAAAACCAAAAGAAAAAAAAATCAAAAACAACACCTATCAACAACAAATAATGTAATCACCAAAATTCATATCACTGAATTGCATCTTGACAAACATTTCCTGGCGAAAATCCTACTGTCCACACACAAATGCGCTCTCTTCCCTTCCCCAAATTCAACATCTTGTTGATTCTGAATTTTTTTGTTAGTTTATCGGTAACTCACATTTAAGTGAAGGTGATTGTAGGATACATTAAACTATATAAGATTGGAAAGTTTTGTTAGTTCCTCTAGTAAACTTACAGAGTTCATTCCATGAATTACCTACTGCAGATTGGTTAAGTTTGCAATCTGTACATGGATTGAGCCAGTAAGCTTGTTGTGAGAAAGAACCAGCAAACGAAAATTATTAAAGAAGTTGATGTATTTGTTTGAAGAAATACACAAATCTGTTCAAAAACACAATCCACACCAAAATCAAACAAATTCATCAATTACTAAATTTCACAAATTGGGGGAAAATGCAAACCCTGGAAATCAAAATAGAGAGAAATG
>Ga0228710_1010251_pt1 | contig 12612 bp, 7 predicted proteins | sample MedpolnodulmetaG_FD_177995 | JGI IMG/M metagenome (GOLD analysis project Ga0228710, IMG submission 177995) | Root nodule microbial communities from Medicago polymorpha collected in Santa Monica, California, United States - pink nodules | ecosystem: Host-associated > Plants > Roots > Nodule...
GCTTGAAGAAGAAGTATATGTGAATCAACCACCAGGATTTGAGATAAAGGGAAAGGAGGAGTATGTATATAAGCTTGACAAAGCTCTGTATGGTTTAAAGCAAGCTCCAAGAGCTTGGAATAAGAAATCAGATAGTTTTGTTGTTCAACAAGGTTTCCTGAAATGTGTAACTGAACATGGAATTTACTGCAGAAACACCACTAATAAGCTCATTGTATGCTTATATGTGGATGACATGATAGTTACTGGAAATAATGAAGAAGAAATGAAGGCTTTTAAGAAGAATATGATGAAGAAGTTTGAGATGTCTGATCTAGGCAATCTCACATATTTTCTGGGAATTGAGTTTGAAATGAATTCACAAGGAGTTCTGATTCATCAAAGGAAATATGCACAAGATGTTTTGAAGAGGTTCAATATGTTGAATTGCAAACCAATTTCAACTCCAGTTGACACAGGAGTAAAGTTATCTCTGGTAAATGATGAGAAAGAAGTGAATCCAACTCTATTCAAGCAAATTGTGGGTTCATTGAGGTATTTGTGCCATACAAGACCTGATATTGCATATGGTGTAGGTTTGATCAGCAAGTACATGGTGAAACCTACCACCTCACATCTAGTTGCAGCAAAGAGGATTCTGAGATATGTGAAGGGTGCTAGCAGTTATGGTATCCAGTACTCTAAGAATCAGAGTGATGAACTAGTAGGTTACTCAGACTCTGATTGGAGTGGAGATAAAGATGATAGAAAAAACATTGTTGCTTATGTGTTCATGATTGGAAATGCAGCTTTTTCATGGAGTTATAAGAAGGAATCAGTGATTGCACTATCTTCTTGTGAAGCAGAGTACATTGCAGCTTCCATGACAGCATGTCAAGCTCAATGGATCAACATGCTACTAATAGAATTGCAATTGGTGAAGGATGAGAAGATGGAGCTCAGAATTGATAGCAAATCTGCTATAGACTTGGCAAAACATCCAGTAACACATGGCAGGAGTAAGCATATTGAAACCAAATTCCATTTTCTAAGAGACCATGTGAACAATGGAAAGTTGGAGGTAAAGCACTGCAAAACAGATGAGCAGATAGCAGACTTGCTCACAAAGCCATTGAAGCAAAGCAACTTTGATTACTTGAAGAAGAAGTTAGGAATGGCTGAAGCATCTAACTAAATGAATTAAGGAGGTGTATTGGTTTAGTAATTCAGTTTAGTTAGAATTAGTCTTATCTTTGTTTAGTAGTTTGTTTAGAAACTTGCACTTGAAGTAACTAACTCAAGTTAGTTGCATGTGAAGTAATAAGTTTGTTTCAATTTTGTTACATCACTTGATGTATATATACTTCATCACTCTTGTAAATAAGTAGTTTAATTCACTCAATAAAATTACACAAGTCTTTTATTCATATCTCTCTCTCTCTCAAAAACCATAGAAACCCTAGAATTTCAATTTCATCTTCTTCAATTGAACACAGTTTTAAGTGTTGGTTTCATTCAATCTTTATACGTTGTTCCATCACAAAATACCGTCTAATAATTTATTTTGTTTATCTCTATGAGAAAGAGATAAAATAACATGTTTATGGCCTACAACTATTGTAGAATTAGTGTAGAAAAATTTATGGCCTACAACTATCGTTGTTGTTTCAAATATTATCTCTATGAGTTGAGTTTTCATCATGTTTGCTCGATTACATGTCAATTTTTGTGAATGGCATATTTGAAGAATTCTCCTATTTTGACTTTAAATTTCCTTTGGCCAACAACCATCTCATAATTCACATATTGACAAATTTGCTCTTTTTATGTGCGTCATGTTTTATGCATTTAATAATAACATACCAACCTATGTGTCTTTGTTAGTTGATTAATTAATTTAGTTAATATAATTCTGGCTTTGACCCCAAATTTTCCCAATCTTTTCAAACTATAATAGTGGTGATAGTGAATGCATTTAACCATTTTCAAAGCCACAACCAATAATTGAATTTTGTATATGCAGCTTGCATCTCTAAAATAGTATCTATAGCTTACGTAATAATAGCCGGTTCAATGTATATTTTTAGTGCATATATACACGGTGGATGTATCATATACGTAGCTTCAAAATGTTCCATGTGTCACAAGCCTGTTTGATAGCTTCTCTCTTATGATCGCTTCTGATATTTTCTCCTCATAATCCTGTTAGTGTGAGACTTGACAGGTTGGAACTGATCAAATAACCAAGCCAGTTATGGATATATTCGATGCAGGGAAATGCAAAACCTAAAGTGTCGCATTTATATATCGAGTATAAAAAAAAACTATATATTGTTATTTTATGAGAAATGATATTTCTATACCTACTTTTTGACAACTTTTAAAATAACATTCTTTCTCATACTCACATGTGTTTTTATTCTCTATCTTCTTCTTTCTCTCTCCATTGTTTTTGTCCAATAAAAATATGAGAAAAGTGGTTGTCACAAGAGTTGTATAAATATCACTCCTCTTATTTTATTTCGCTAACTGAACTCAACAATAGAGTAGTATAATGTAAAGTATGTCCTCGTTTTATATTTTGAGGAGACAAAATTGATTTTAGAGAAGTATACTTGATTTTAACATGTTGGATATTCTTCCGTAGTTGATTTTAATCTAAAATTAGAATTTGAAATTTTTGGCTCGATTTAGTAAAAAACGGATATCTAATAAGCTAATTGAGAGCTAATAAATTTATAGTTAATAGTAGATAAATTAGTCGATAGTCGCTAAGCTAGTGAATTAAATCTATAATGTTTAATAAAATTATCTGTTAAACTAGCCGATAAATATAAAATGACAGAATTTTTTTTTTTATAATTAATATGTATTGTTTCTTTCAATTAAGATAATAAGGTAAAATTGATTGAAAAAGGAATAAGATAAGCTCAAATGATACTTGAATTGATTAGCTTATCAAAAAGGATATAAACTAGCAAAAACAAACAATATAAACTTAAATTGTCTCTTATAAATTCAGAAATTGGCGTTGTCAAACATAACAGTTGTTTCTACGATTAATTTTTTTTATAAAAATTATTGTTTTGACTCACTTTTACTTAAATATTATCAAAAGTAAATCATGTTAAATTCAACTATGTTCCATCAAAATTAACTTTGTCACAATAACGAAATACATATATAATTGCATTGTTGGTCATGTCTCATGTGGAAAAGAAGAAAATCGGGACTGAGGATTGAGATGCCTCGAAATGATACTGTCCAGCAATTATGTATGTGATAAAAGAATCTCAATGAGACAAAGCAACATAAAAGCAAATTTGCAAAGTGAAAGCATATATCCCCTTGTGCCTCAAATTTTTTTAGTTATTTTTTAAAGCCGTACAAAAAATAACATATGCACTAGTACGAATAATTCACGTTATGGGGTCTAATTAAGAATTCCAATCTAATTAAAAGCCAACATCAAGTGCCATATATACATGTCTTGTAGTAACTATTTCCACAATCATTCCCTTATCATTTAGTTTGAAAAATGACTATTTTGATGTATACTTGTTGATGCATCTTGAAAGACTGACTTTTCTCTTTTCACCAAGTACGTACCACAGCTAAAGATGCCAAAACACAAAGATACACCACTTTGAACTTAGTCCAGTAGTGCACTGAATAAGTTCCAACTTATACTTTGAACTTTGCTGCCTCTTCCATTTTAGCCTTCAATAGTTGATTTAAAGAGTGATTGGATCTTTCATGGTGGTGTCGCGATGAAAGTGCTGTGACCCACTTCTCTTAAAATAGTGTGGTGACGAAATATATTTCATCTAAACCTCACAAAATTTGACGAGACACTTGAATTTTAACCAATCAAAAAATGTGTATTTAGAAGAAGGTTAGAGAACGTACTGTTAACTAGTATAATTGAGGATAAATAACATTTTTTAGGTTTGAACTTTGAAACCAACATCAAAGTAAGTGAAACTCTACCCACCTTCTATAAAGGGTTGAACAGAGTTCACACAATCATTTGTTTGTAAGTTGAATAAAACACCATACAAATAAATGACATCACAAATATTAAATATTTCTCATCGCCAAATCATAAAACAAAAATGATTATATTATAAATAAACTATAGACACAAAAGATATGAGATATAAGGTTGGTTTGGTGGTTTGTGTGAGAGAGTTATAAAATGAGTGATGAGGAGATTGAGAGTTTCATCCCCACTCACATAATACATAATTACTAACAATATTAACATTGATCGTTTTAAAAAATAAATACAAAATACCATTTATTTTTTGCCAATAAATACACATCCCCACTTTTATCATTGTGCTAAAAATAACTTAAAGCACAAAATACAAAAATACTCATATTTATTTCCTACTAATAAATAAACACCATCATTTTTTCATTGTACTAAAAATAGAGTATATACACAAAAGACAAAACTACTCATATTTTATTCTCATAACTACTCATATTTAATTTCTCACAATAAATAAGTGCCATTCTCTTTTTAAAATGGATTTAGTTTTATATGTATTGTTAGTGTAAATTTATTTTGCAGATACTTTTTTAAACTCATACTAATTTTTCACACCAACCAAATCATCACAAAATTGCAAAATGATATTTAATTACAAGACATTGCCGGTGGTTTGGATGTATAAAAATTAGTATAAATTATTATTTATTAAACACACGTATCATAAACAAGGTGTTATCTCATTTAAATTTTCAATTTATCTATAGCCATTGAACAAGAGTACTATCTGCTTACTTTCAATTTATTTTATTTTATGACCAAGCAAGTCCTATCAATTGATATATAAAGACCATCCTTTGTGATCTTCCTCATCACCCTTTGTGATCTTTCCTTCCAATATTATTCCTCATAGATCTCATAAACACTTTTCTTTTCCATTTTAGATACATTTCCCCCAACTTTTCCACCCCTATTTAAATACCACACCACCTAAATACACTTGCACTCTCAATATTGTTGATCTTAATTTCAACTTAATTATTTTATAGTATATCACTTATTAATTTCAATATGTCAGGTAATAAGAGAAACCAAACAAGTCCTGTAGGAAGTCCAACATCAGGAAACATCTCAGACAGTTCATCATCAAAAGAACAAGACAGGTTCCTGCCAATTGCTAACGTGAGCCGTATAATGAAAAGGGCACTTCCAGCAAATGCTAAAATCTCAAAAGAAGCAAAAGAAACGGTTCAAGAATGTGTCTCTGAGTTCATAAGTTTCATTACTGGTGAAGCTTCTGATAAGTGTCAAAGAGAAAAAAGGAAAACAATTAATGGTGATGATCTTCTTTGGGCTATGACAACACTTGGTTTTGAAAACTATGTTGGTCCATTGAAAGTTTATCTTAATAATTATAGGGAAATTGAAGGAGAAAAAAGTAATTCTAGTGCTACTAAACAAGATGATCAATATGATCATAATTCTTCTTCAATTGATGTTAATGATGTTGGTGGTGGATTTTATTCTCAAGTAATTGATCATGCTCCAAAGAGGTTCCAAGAGATTAATGGAGGGATTGTGGATTATAGAGTAATTGGTCAAAGTGTGGTGAATGGTAATAGTGATGAAACAGAACATGCAATTGCAAGTGGTAATAGAATCATGACACCAAACCTACGTTACAGGGTTGAATGGTAGATAGATAGCAATGTGCACCAAGTTTGATTCCTTCCCCATTATTATATTATGTTTTAAATAATAGTATTTTATTGTAGTAACTCTGTTTGGTGATTGGCTAGATCGATCAGTTTAATTACTTCAAATCTAATGATATATATTTTGGATTTACGTGTTAATTTTATTTGCTCAAAGAATATTTACATCTGTGAATATGATCATGTACTACATGATCAGCCATCAAAAATCTAAAAGGTGATGGGTGAGTTCACCCTTTTCATATTATTTGGTTAATAGCTTGCAATTATCGAGGATCAATTTTTATTGGGGATTTGAAGCAAACATTTGCCACCAAGGTGTTGAAGAGTTGGCAACATATTATCCATCAAGAAAAGAACGTCAAATGTCCAACTTTGTGCGTGAAAAACGTCAAATGTCTTACCGTTAACTTGAAGTTTAAGAATGACTCGAGTTTTTTTTTAGAGTCAAGCTTAACAATGACTTAAGTTTAGTTTATAGAGATATAAGATATTTTAGAGGTGATATATGCATAGTTCAAGCTTAAGAATGACTCAATTTTTATAATGGAGATATAACAACATCTCTAATGGGGTCCTTACTTAACAAGGATCACTCCTCGTTAAGGTCCTTACTTAATAGTGTATTGTCATTGAAGTCATTGAATCCTTAATAGATACTTTTATTAAAAAATTATAAATAAATGATGTGTACATGTGACATCCATTTAAGGAGTCCCTACTAATGGACTACCATCATGGATGCTCTAACATTTTTAGAGGTGATACATATGTATAATTCAAGTCTTTCCTTAAAAAAAATTATTTAAATATATATAGATGATATAGCTAAATTGTTATCATAATTGAATAAATTAAAAGTTATTTAAAAATATTGTTTATATCATTTATATTTAAAACTAATTCAACCATTAATTTTGCTAAATACCGAAAACTCTATCCAATAAATAAATAAAAAATATCAATCTGATACTTTTAGTGAGTTGTGGTCCAATGTGCGAACTTGGTTGGGAATCTATTCGGTGCCTTCTGGTGAGCTTGACAACATTTTATTCAGTTTACCAGGATGTCTGGCATGCCTCGATCTTCTCATTTATTTTTAACAGTTATTTGGTTTGCTGCTATTTGGGTGATTTGGAAGGAGTGGAATAACCGTGTGTTCCAAAACACGACAGCTTCTCCATATACACTTCTTGAAAAAGTCAAGTTGCACTCTTTTCTATGGTTGAAATCTAAAAGGTGGTATTAGTTTATACTTATTATGATCGGTGGAAACATCCGTTGAATTGTATGGTTGTGCTCATGTAATTTAGCTTCTTGGTTGGCCCTTTAATGGGTAGACAGTCTTTGTCATTTTGAAAACTTTGGTGGTGTTTCCTCTTTGCGCATCTTGTGCGATTGGTAACACCTTTTTTTTTGTGGTGGCCGGGGTTTGAACCACAAACCTTGCATATATTATGCATTGTTCTTACCAACTGAGTTGAGCTCACGAAGACAATTGGTAACACCTTTGAGTGTGTCATGACACACTCAAAGGTGTTACCAATTGTCTTCGTGAGCTCAACTCGGTTTATATGTGTGTGTGTGTGTGTGTATATATATATATCATTTTGATTTGTTAAAAAAAAATGCTATCACCTAGTTTTGCGGCTATCACCTATTTTTACTAAACAAATCTTTTGAGGTAGTATTTTAATTTGACAATTTCTACGGTACACTCGATAATTCAAAATGTATTGACACATTGGTATTTAAATTAATAGTTAAACGACTTTTTTAATTATTTTCTATCGTTAAAAATTACGATAAATAAATATTATTTATAGAAATTGCCAACGGAATAAAATTTAATTTTTTATTCCTCATGGTGGTGAATATTGGATATATTTAATGATAAAATATAAAAAAATAGTATAATGCATATAAACAATAAAATAATTTTTTTTCCTTTTGAAGTGATCTTTTATTAAATACAAAACTCGACAAATAGTTATTTAATTTATACAAATGATCATTTTTTTTTGTGGTGTTTAGGGTTAGAACCATTGCGTATATTATGCATTATCCTTACCAACTGAGATAAGCTTACAGCACAAATGATCATTAACTTATGAATAAAGTTTACAGATTCATTCTTTTTGTTTTTAACGACTTTAAATTTGTATTGTATCGATATACTTTTTTTTTTTTTTTTTGGTTTTTGCACCGGTTTCGGACTCACTAACTAACAGTGGACGACTAATCCAACTCATGCATAGAGGCATACACACGATACTTTGTTAATTTAAATATATGAATAACATTTTTTTTAACAGGAAATTAATAACATTTATTTTTTTCAAAAAAATACCTAAACATTTAAATTTCTGATTATACCGTATAAACTATTGATTTGTTACTTTATTTGTTTTACTAAATTTTAATTCGTTAATTAAAAACACAAATTAGTGGCGCGTTTCATGGTAAAGTTGAGTGTAAAAGGTGTGGCTAAAGCTGTCAAAACGGGCGGCCCCGCCCTAACAGGCTTCGGGGTTTATCGGACCGGGCCAAAAAACTCAGTTAAAAAACGGGCTTAAAATATACTATCCGAGCTGGCCCTACACGGGCCGGCCCGTATTAAAAATTATTTTTTTTATATAAAAAAAGTATTATAAAATACTCCTGTAATTTTTTTTATAAATAATATTTTTAATATGTTTAAATAATGTCTGGCATAAAAATAAATTGTAAACATTTTCGTACACTAGTCGTAAATTAAAACGGCGAGAAAAACAATTTTAAATAAATTAGATACGTTATTGTTATAGATATATATTCGATCTTTAAAATTATAAATAACGAAGCGAATAAATATAATTTTATATTACATTATATGTGTTAATTCGTTGAATTTTCACTTCTATTTTTTACTTTGATAATCAACTAAGTAAAGAATTATTTGAAAAATATATATATAATTTATAGGATTTTTTGTTATGCGGGCTAACGGGCTACCCGCGGCCTGTTCGGGCTAGCCCTAACGGGTACCGGACTTTTTAGGGTCGGGCTAAAAAGCCCTATTAAAATTCGGGCTCAATATTTAAGGCCCAAGCCCTATAATTAATCGGGCTAAACGGGTCGGCCCGTTTTGACAGCTCTAGGTGTGGCACATCACATTCCCGTTGTTTCAGCTTCAAAACACTAGAGATGTCTTCTTTTTGGTATCCGGCCATTTTCAGATTTTTTTTTTTCAGAAAATTTTGTTTGTTTTTGATTGGCCTATTAGGGTATTTTGAAAAAGTTAAAAATTAAAAGGATGAATACCAAAAAAAAATAAATTACAGGTGACAAACCCGAAAATGACATACATTACAGGGGTGTAAAATATTATTAACCCAATTTTTTTTTATGAAATGATCTTTTATAAAATACAAAATTCGACAAATAGTTATTTGATTTATACAAATGATCATTAATTTATGAATCAAGTTCGCAGTTCATCCTTTTTTTTGACAAAAGTTCATCATTTTGTTTTTAGTGACCTTAAATTTGTATTATATCGATGTACTCTATTAATTTATACTATATATAAAGAAAACAGTTTATTTCAGCTCTTTTGGACCGACTTTTTCTCTTTCCAAAAATGTCTTCAATACAAATAACATATGCAACAAATAAATAGGAATAAATTTAGATATTAAAAACAATGTAACAAATACGATATGAATATATATATCTGGGTTTTTTTTATCATTTAAAAAGTGTAACAAATTAGATGTTTATATTTATACTTACTTTTTCAATATCCGAATTATACCATTAAATAACTTTTTCTATAATAACGATTGTTGCCGGTGTCATTAAAAATAACTAGATTATTTTTTTTTGTTATATTGTTGATGTCATTGAAATAGATATTCATAGTTAGTTTGGTTTATTGTAACTTGAAAACAACAAACATTTATATTTTTTGTTTTAATCAAAATCAAAATTTCATAAAAGAAAAACATTGTTCATCATTTTCAAACCTTAGTGTAATAAAAAGAGCAGTTTTTCGCTAGTTTAAATAAATGAATGACATTTATTTTTTCTTAAAATACCAAAACATTTAAATTTTGGAGTGTACCGTACAAACTATTGATTTGTTCCTTTATTTTTTTTCTCTTCTCGTTAACGAGTGGCCCATAATACTCTTTAAGGATTCCATGCACTAATTTTGAAGTAAATTATTTTATAAAAAATATCAAATATTTTCATTTTCAATGCATTAATTACACATATTTTCATAAATAATTATTATTTAAGGGTCTTAAAGAAACATTAGCTAACATTTCCTTATTTTGTTACTAAATTTTAATACGTCAATTAAAATCATAAATTCTCACCACAAATGAGTGGCGCGTTTCATGGCAAAGTTGAGTGTAAAAGGTGTGGCACATCACATTCCCGCTGTTTCAGCTTCAAAACCCTAGAGACACACGATGTCTTCTTCTCCGAAACCGTCGAAGAAACCGAAACTTGAGATCATCACAACAAACCCTAATTGGCTTGAACTTCCTAAAGATATAACATCAAACATTCTCAAAAGGCTCGGTGCTGTTGAAATTCTTACAAATGCACGCAATGTGTGTCCTTATTGGTGGAACATTTGCAAAGATCCTTTCATGTGGCGTGAAATTCAAATGGGAACTTTTCATCTTTACTTTCAATATGCTAATGCTGATGCTCCTGATCTTGATTATTTGGTCAAGCTTTGTCAATATGCTGTTGATCTAAGTTCTGGTCATTTAGAAAAAATTGATGTTTATAGATTTGGTTCTGATCATCTTCTCCAATACATTGCTGATAGGTAACCCTTTGTTTTCAACAATTATTGTTTCAACGTATATAACATGTTTTGTGTTTTGCATAATGTACTTGTCTAATTTGATTGGTACTTTGATATGCATTTTTGTCGGATTCAATTTTATGTATTTTACGTCATTTGGAATGTTATGCTTTTTGATCATTCTATGTTTTCTTTAGTTGTTGTTAATAGCTTTGCCACTAACTCTTCTATGAATGGTAGTATGTAAATCCTATGGATTGCATCTTAAGGTGAGTACCATCTTAAACATTTTGGAGACTATGTTTTAATTTGAGCCCTCAAAATTTTGAACGTCGAAATTGGCATATGCAAAAATTTGGACCCTTAAACACTTTGGAGACACTAAAAACTTGGGATTTATTGAAATAATTAAGTTTAGAATTTCAGATTTGATTAAAATTTGAGCCCTTAAACATTTCTATTTAATGTTTTGGGAGGAATTTGGACCCTCAAAAGTTTGAGGCCCTGCACAATAGCCCTGCTTGCATAGGGGGATAGTTGACCCTGCCTAAGGTTCTAGATTTTAATTAAACATTGGGGGGTCCTTTTAGTTTGTTTGATTCTTCCTAATTATAGTACTTGAGTTGTATATGAGATGAGTACCCCTTGCACTTTTATTTCTAATTGAAACTCTTCTTTTTTGTTTCTAAAATTTTAATTTGGATGTGTTTGAAATGTAGAAGTCGAAATGTTTGTATTTTTTACATATAGTGCCATGTATGTATCATACTTTTAATGTGTTCTTCTTAGTCCATTCGTCATTTAATTTTTACAGGGCAAGTAACTTAAGGCATATACAACTTGCTTCATGCATGAGAGTTTCAGATGAAGGATGGTGTGAAGCTGCAAAGAAATTTCCCCTGTTAGAGGAGATTGACATTTCACACGGCTTCCAAACTAAGATATCTCTTGAAGTTATTGGCCAAAATTGTCCTTTGTTGAAATCACTAGTATATAATGGGATGTCGTATGGAGGCCGCAGCAAGTGTGATGAGGCATTTATCATTGCTAAGACAATGCCTGGGCTACACCATCTTGATATTCACAAAAACCCTCTCACTGATGATGGGTTGCTTGCTATTCTTGATGGATGCCCTCTTCTTGAATCTCTTAACATTGTAGGATGTTATAATCTGGATTTCGGTGGAAGCTTGTGGGAAAGGTTGCATAATCAGATCAAAGATTTACATCTTAGGGAGGACTATCCAGACCCTTATTATCATAATTTTGAACCGGTGTGTGTATATGCAGATTCAAGTGGTATTTCTTATTATGAAATTGTTGAGAAGTTTGTTGATCCCGAGTTCAAGGACGAGGATTCTGATGCTTAATTTGGACCGGAGTGTGTTTAAGTCTTATGTGATGAAACGAGGAAGCAAAGTCATGTCTTCCATTTTCAAGTGGAAATTTCTAATGAGCAAGTTTTAAAGGTTTTTGTGGAAGACATTGCCAGCTTGTACGCAGCCATATATGGCTTGCATTTTTTTGGTCAATGGTTTATTGACATGCTTTATTAATATTGAAGTTTCCTTTTCTTTTTCATTTACCGAATGATTCTGAAAGTGGTGTTTTATTTTACTTCTCTTTGAAAAAGTCTAATTTTTAGTTTTACCAAAATTTCTCAATGAAACTAAGCATGATTTGCTCACTACTATTGTAGTGTGTTTAGTTTATATTCAAAACCAATTTACCAGTTTGAGAAAGTTCCTGGAAGTAAGGAAAATTATTGACTGTTTGAGATGATATTATTTTTTCTATTTAGTTGTTGCATGGAATTTCAGATTTCCATTGGATCATATTAGACAGGAAACTGCCGAGATGGATATGATTTGCCAATGGGAAATGTTATATTTTTTCTGTTTGTTTTGCTGACAGCAAAGTCGAACATTCATAGATTTGAAGAAAGGTTGTTACAGATGATAGGAGGAATGGTATTAGGAACAAATCCCACCCAACATCTAGAGTTACAAGCCAATTCATTAGTTGCTGTATTATTACATCCATCTACTGACATGAACTATGCTAACATTGTTGTTACAGAAGGCCTGAAATTTAAATTTTTTAATACATAATGA
>Ga0228710_1010252_pt1 | contig 12612 bp, 4 predicted proteins | sample MedpolnodulmetaG_FD_177995 | JGI IMG/M metagenome (GOLD analysis project Ga0228710, IMG submission 177995) | Root nodule microbial communities from Medicago polymorpha collected in Santa Monica, California, United States - pink nodules | ecosystem: Host-associated > Plants > Roots > Nodule...
TGTTTCTGACTCCTTCATCCGCTGCATCTCAAACTCCCTGATCAAATTCAGCACTTGCATCCCTTTGACTTTCTCATTTCCTTCATACTCTTGTTTGAGAAAATCCCAAATTGCTTTTGCTGACTTCAGAGTCATGATTCTTGTGAAGATTGCTTCGGAAACAGCAGAAAATAGATAAGACTTTGCCTTCAATTTTCGCTGCTTTCTCTCCTTGTGGTTTCTGATTTGTGCCAGCGTTGGATTGTCTGGTAATGGCTCAACCTCATAATCATCCTCAACAGCCTCCCAAAGATCATGAGCATCAAGATAAGCCTCCATTCTGGTTGCCCATAGGTGATAATTCTCACCCTCAAAGATTGGCAATTTTATGGCTGAGTTATCAGAGTGCATTTTCAACTCTTTGGTAAGTGTTTGGGTGTTTAGTGGAACTCTCAACCTCACCAGGTCCCTCAAGAACAAGAATGCTCTTGATACCACTATTGGAATTTAGAAAAGAAATTAAGCAGACTTATGAGTTCTGAAAACTGAAAAACACACATTTCATTCCTTCTAACAACCTTTAAATACAAGAAATTCATAATCAGAAATAAACAAAAGAAAACTGCCTAGAAAATTGTAACAGACAAGCATAAATTTGTAACCCCCCATAATTCCTATAATTAAAATCATAACAGTCATAACCATAGGAATACTACAATAAACTCTAATAATAAGTTCTGATCCATATTCTCAACAAATACCATACATACCTTGAGAGTGAAGCACTTTTAACAATGAGAAAGATCAACTGGTTTCATTCAAATCTGTTTACAGAAAGAGAAACATGGGTGGAAGGCGTTGAGAATGTGAAGAAAGTAAAAATGCATTTCTCCCATCTGTTTGCAGAAAGAGAATTTAATAAACCAGTTTAGAGTGAGGTATCATTCAAATCCATCTCTCAATGCTGGTCCCATTTTCTGAGGAGGAGATAAAGGAAGTGGTATCGAACAACGATGGCAACAAAAGCCCTGGCTCCGACGGCTTCAATTTCATCTAAAGAGAATGGGAGTTATTGAAAAAAGCTGTGTCATCATTCATAAGAGAATTCCATCAAAACGCGATTCTGCCAAAAGGAATCACAGCATCTTTCTTGATGTTGATCCCAAAGAACAATCATCCGCGAACCCTCTCTAAATACAGGCCAATCTGCTTAGTTGGTAGCCTCTACAAGATACTGTCCAAATTACTTGCTGCTCGACAGAAACAGGTGCTGGGAAAAGTCATTTCGCCGTAGATAAGTGGTTGTGCTTAATGAGTTAATTGATTTAATTAAGAAAAGATGAGATAAGTGTATGTTCCTAAAGGTAGATTTCGAAAAAAAAACATTTGATTCTGTTAGTTGGAAGTATCTAGAATATATGCTCAACCAGATGGGGTTCCATGAGAAATGGATTAAATGGATGAGGGCTTGCGTTTTCTCAAGCTCAGTGTCGGTTCTAGTGTATGGAAGTCCGAAAGAAGATTTTGAGTTGAACAAGGGTTAAGGCAATGAGACCCGCTTTCTCCATTTTTGTTTATTATAGTTGCTGAAGGTCTCACAGGTCATCCGAAGAGGGTGTTTTTAAGGTTACGTGGTGAGTAATTATCAACAACACTATATGTTACAATACGTAAATGATACCATACTTTTGGGTGAAGGTTCGTAGGAAAACTTATGGAGTTTGAAGTCAATTCTCAGAGGCTTTGAATAGTAGCAGGACTGGAAGTCAGTCTCTACAAGAGGAAGTTGTATGGGATCAACCTTGAAGATCAATTCATTGATGCCGCATCTGCCTTCCTCTCTTGCAGTATTGATAAGTTCTCGTTTCATTTCCTTGGTCTACCTACTGGGGCGAATCCGTGGCGTTGTGATACTTGAAAACCAGTTGTAGATGCAATGAAAAAGATTGAGATGGTATGGGAGGAATTTATCCATAGGAGGCGGCATAGTAACTCTCATTAACTCAATTTTCAGTAGTCTACTTCTGGTACTACTTCGCCTTCTTGAAAGCACCGAAAAAAATCCCGACTGAGTTGACTAAAATACAAAGGATGTTCTTGTGGAGAGGCTGCTCTGATCAGCATAAAGGCTGCTCTGATCAGCATAAAACTTGTTGGCTAAGTTGGAAACAAGTATGTCTGCCAAAGAATAAAACTTGTGGAGCTTTTGAATATTTCTCTTTTGAACAAATGAAAGTGGCGGTGTCTCGGAGGGAAAAAAATGCATTGTGGTATGATCTGTTAAAATTTAAATATGGTCTGTTAGCTCGTAAAGTACTCAGACGTGATGGTTCTATGACAAGAAGATAGGACTCGAATTGGTGGAAAGACATTTTACTTGTAGGCACAACAAACATGTCGAGCGAAGCATGGTTTCCAAACAACATTAAATGTAACTTGGGCAATGGATTGGAGATAGATTTTTGGAAGGACAAATGGTTAGGTAATGAACCATTCTGCAGTTTAAAAACTTTCAACAGTTGCAGGCAATGGAATTTGGCAAAATACATCATGGAGGTGGAATTTGAGGTGGGCAGTCAACAACGATATCACATCTGTACACGAATTAACAGAGTTGAAAGCAGTGCTACAAGGACTAACACCATCGAAGTAAGTCAAAAGAAAGCGATTAATAAACTGTGGAAGAGTGGTGCCTCATCAAAGATCAATGTGTTCGGATGGGAATCATTATCAAAAATCGATGTGTTCGGATGGGAATCATTATTCATGAAGACATTAATGGAATAGAACACTTTCTGCAACATGGACAGCAACTAAAGGGAAAGACATACCGGAAAACACGCTTCTTGATCTGGCTAGCTACAATCTGGAACATTTGGCTGTTGAGGAATGCAATAATTTTCAAAGGGGAGATGGCAGATTTCACAAGTCTTAAGGCTAAGATTCAAGCTCTATCATGGAGATGGCTAATTAGCAAGAGGGATATGGCATCTGATTTTGTATTCTCAAACTGGTTAAATAATCATTTAGAATGCTTCTCTAGTCAATAATGATCACTTATTATGTAAAGGGGTTAACTCTCTCTACCATCTTTGTATTATTGTAATGGATTAGAGTATCCCTTGTACTCCATTCAATAATACACCTCTTGCTTATAAGAAGAAAAAAAATACACTTTAAGAGAATAATATTTTGTTTATGATAGAGAGCCCTACAACGCGAATTAGGGCTCCACGTCGCGTCTGCCGCATGACTTGCAAAGATTGTGCAAACCCAAATGCAAGTTTTTTCATGAAATGTTAACAAAGAGAATGAATGGATTTATTTCTAATTTTCTTTTCTCTGTTTGATTTACCTTTTATTACATTTAATTATGGAACAAGCCGAATGAAGTTAACAATAGAAGGATAACAAATACAAAACAAGAGCCTACAACTTATTGCTTCCCTAGTTCTCTCACTTCTAGATGATTATAGTATCATAAAAATATAGTATGAAAAAACAACATAATCAAATCTTGATGATTCTTGATCTAGAGACCTTGTTCAGCAAGGTAATCTCCCAACCTCTCAACAACCATGTTGCACTGTCCAGGAGTAACAGGTTCTTCATAGATGCCAAAAACTAGAGCTTGCCCAGTTTTCTTTATTGTTATACCTCCAGATCCCTACAAAACAAATGCAAAGGTAAGTTATCTTCTATGAAAAGCACAGACAGTTTAGACCAAAAGCGTGTTGGAGTCCGATATGTAGTGGTCTAATACCGACACATAAATCATATATACAATCACTTCGTTTTTTAAAATCATTATTTGTGTCTATGTCTGAGTATGAGTGTCGTATTGTGTCTGTGTTAGTATTCATAGTTATTTTAAAGCAAAGCAAATATAGAAAAGCTACTTAACCATCTAGCAGGATGTCACAAACTTTCGGAAATCACGTTTGATTTTCACAAAAAAACTTGACTCAAAGTGGAGACTTTCAAGGTAAATATATGCATATAACATAGTAAATGTATATGTGCAATGTGCATAGAAAAAAGATATAGGTTTTGGCTCGTCCAACAATATATTTTTCATTTTCATGTTGTTTGTATGAGAAAGATGATGTATAAGAATCATCCGAATAAATTCTTCCAAACTCATAAATCATATAGTATAAAATTGCAGAGATATTTGATATGTTGGGGCGCAGGTTTGAACCGGCAATTCAATCCCACCCTACGAGTATAAAGTGTTACCTTCTTCCCACGAATGACAGCTCCAGGCTCTCCTTGAATAACCATGTACTTGATTTCCCCAAGGTGCATGCCAGTAGGTGCAAGATGTCCTGGTTCGTCGAAATCTTTCATGATACCAGTAATCTCATCAGGCTTAAACTGTAAAAAGAAGCGTAAAACAAATCAATGCACTTCAATAGCACACAGATTTCACATATAAACAAAATGATCACACAAATAAGACCTAAAAGATACAATGTTCTTGAGTTTCATTGCAATGTTGACAAGTACTTAGTCATGTTTATGCTATAAACAGCAAATAAGGTGTTTATCAAAACATGGACCTAATCTCATAGCTTCTCAAATCAGAAATGTAATACTCATATTATCAACTCAATTTGACACAGAAACAAACAGATCCTAACTCCTATAGCACAATTTGTATAAGATTTCTTCTATGCTGTCGAAATGTGAAATAATCGTTACTAGGACGGTGATAGCATACACAAATAAAAAAACCGATTAAATCGATAGATTGATCAATCTATCAATCAAATGAAAGTAATGTTCACAATGTGATATTGAAAAGCCAAATGTTTCAAATGTGAATTAAAATTTGAAACAAAATATTAAATCAAGATGAAAAAAATTGTTATGATAGATCTACATATCAACATTGTGATGATGAGATCGTTGATACAAAAGTGCGCACACACATAAACATATATTAAAAAAAGCGTGCGGTCACACATAAATAAATTGATTTGAATTAAGTGGATATTACTTGAGGGAATGAAGTGCTCTGAGCCCAAACAGAACTGTCATGGCCAAGAATGGCAGCCGCGGTGAGGTGATGGCCAGTGCCGTCGATATCACACATCAAATGTTCATCCACATAAGTTTGCCACGACATTTTGTTATTTTTCTTCTACTTCCTTCTTTTGTGTTTTTGTTTTGCTTTGATTTTAGTTTTCTACTTTTGTAGGCTTTGGATGTAATGTTATTGAAAATGCTAAGAAAGAGAGAGAAATTGATGAGAATGCTTTAATTCTTTGTTTATATTTTGTTTATGATAGACCATTAGTTTTGCTCTCCATTCAATGAATTCAATTCCTTCCACTCAACGACCCCATCATTTTAGGACCCAGATTTTGCTCTGATCTCTTTTTTCCATTGTTCTATTTCTCTACTTCCTATTTTTATCTTATGCAAACAAAATTACCCTATCAAATTCTATCAAAAATAAATAAATACCCTATCAAATTTTTTTGATAACTTTTTTTTTAGGGAAAATATTTTTTTTTATAACTCTTACTTTGGCTCTCATGGAATAGAGACCGTGACTAATTCTTTTTTTGGTTACAAGACCGTGACTAATAATTCGGAGTTCAGATGAAAGTTAAGTAAAATTCCGAAAGTGCCTCTTATTAGGAATGGGAAGGTAACGAAAACCACAAATAAATCTCATCCGCTTATTTTAATTCCATCAACACATTGTATTTCGCCAAATCTTTTTTATGTTTTGTTAGAGCAATTCTTGTAATTCTTGGTCCATAATTGTCGTAAAATATAGCAAAGCTCGTGAAATTATTTTAGTACATAATAAGTTCATTTTTATATTCTCTTTTAAAAAAAATTCAGTTTTATTTTTAATTAATCTCCCTTTTTTACCAAATATTTAACCTCCCTAATAAATTCTAGTTATTTTAGATGAGGTTGTAAGGGATCTCTTCCTATTTAACTAAAGGTTTTGCGTTCAAATTCAACTTTAAAAATACAACAATGTTAAATCTCTTGAGTAAGATTTTGCCGCCCTCTGCGACCCTAGCTGACTCAATTGATTAATGTACTTTTTTGTTTATGTATTATCTCCTTGTACAAATGATGCTAGCTCCGGCCACTGATGCTAGGATATAGAGATTGGTTTGTTACCCTTAGCCAGGGCCGGACGTTGGGGTGTGCAAAGAGCTCAATGGAGCTGGGCCTCCCCAATGTATGAGCCTCAAAAGAAAAAAAGAAGTGTTATAGTACTACCCCACTAAAAAAAATCCTTATTCTCTTTCTCTCTGCTACCACGCGTTCCATCACCATCACTCCATTGGACGTTCCTTTTCTTCTTCCCCGATTTGATTTCCTTTTCCTCTTTTTTTGTCTTGTTTTAGGCCTATTAGAATTGGGTCTTCTCACTTTTGGTGTTAGGTGGGTGTTTTTTTGGGAGGGTGGTTTAAGGTTCTTCGTGTATACGGTAGTGATTTTCACCTTTGGGTGTATCGCATATATACGGCACCTTATATTTATCTTTTAAAAAAATTAAATAGAACATTGTTCTTTTAAAAAAAATACGTTTTTATTTTATTACGGACTTCTTTTCACTTACCGAGTTGAGCCTCCGGATTCGTAGGAACGGCCCTGCCTTTAGCCCTAATCATTTTGTGACAATTTTGTAGGATGGCTCTCTCATACTTACATTGTGTTTTTACTCTCTTTCCATCTCTCCCTCTTTCTCTCTCTATTGTTTTTATCCTTAAAGAAAATGAAATAAAATTGTTGTTTTAAAAGTTGTCCAAAAAATAGTTGTATGAATATCATTTCTTTCTAATTATAATTTAGTTAATGAGTTAGTTGATATTTTTTTGAAATAATCAATTTGATATTGTTAGTTGTTACCATTGGCCTATTTATCACTCAACTCCTTAACTCTGCTATCCCAACCCTATCAAGTTGTTCTGATAAGTTATATCTCATGAGTTGGTTAGCTTAACTTTTAGAGTTAGCTCTTTATATCATAGTTCATGAATGAGGAATATCCCTACACTACTCAATCAATTTGATTATAATGGTCTTTATTTTAGCATTTGGATGTAGTTTTGAAAAGAAAAAAAAAGTTTATTTAGTCAAGTAATCTTAGTTACTACCACATGGATGGTGTCTCTGCATGCAATGCAATGGATCAGTGCTATATACTCTCCGTTAATAATTATTGCTGTGTGATTTTGTGTATAATAATTATAATGGACCAATCCAAACTCAAATGAGCATATAAACCAATATTGACTAAAGTCTAAAGATGATAAATTTCAAAATTACAGCCCATATGGACTGTCTCCTCACCAGCATATCATCCATATTTGATGCTGGCAAATTGACAATGACAAAGGTCTGGTGGAGAATGTCCCAATATATATGATATATATAATGGTCCAACTTAGATTCTTGCAAAATGAGTGTCACACCTTAATTATGATCTTGTAATACTCCCTTCGATCATATTTATAAGAGAAAGTTAGGTCAACAAAAGTTAATGTATTTAGACTAAATTTTTAACTAGATATATCAACTTTTATTGACCCAAATTTCTCTTATAAATAGGACCGGAGGGAGCATAAAATTTGATGTTTGCTTCTCTCTTTTTTATTTAAATTTTGATGAAATTCCATTTATTTTAGATAAAAGTTAATATAAAATTTTCATTTAATAATAATGTAACATCATAATTCATCTCAATAACTAATCCGTTCCTGTAGTAAATTACTTTAGTAAAAACGATATACTTTGTTGACAGAGAAAAACGATATTATATGTAGCAGCTAAAAACAAATTCTTGTTCCAAAGAAAAAAAACAAAACAAATTCAATCCATAGACCATAATAAGAAGTATATTTTTATTGTTAAAATAATAAAGAGCATATGTTATAACTGATGGTTTCATAACCGAAATTATTCCTATATGATATCTCAAACATTATTTGTCTAACTATCATCAAACTAAAATTAAAGAAAAAAAACTATCATCAAACTAAAATTAATTAGTTTAATGATTTTATTCCATGAGGAGAATATATTAAACAAAAAATAAATACTGCTACATTTTCTCCTCACGATATTCCTACGCCGATGAAAATATCAGAAGTTGATTTCCACAATCAATGAAATTCTTTCTAGCAATAATCATTGTACTTATTCATTATTTTAGTATAAAGCAACAGAACCAATTGACAAAACCCATTTAAATAATAAATATTGTTCCTTTTGTTTGTTTGTCATTATATGAAACAATCTCTCAAGCATACAGCAAATGATGCGTATGAAAAATTAATAAAAAATAATTTAGTTTTTGTTCTATTCGATAACCTGATTATTTTGAAAAAGATAGAAAATCACACATTGGTGATGAATATGTAGAAGAATATGTTTTGTCGAAGATCTTGCAGGAATCTATGGAAGTGCTCCATAGCCGATGAAACGGACGGGGTGTAGCTGCACAAGTGTTCCGACGCTCAAACCAGATGAGAAACAAGGAGGTTGTGAGGTTTGAGGGAAAGTATAAAACTTACTAGACATAAGGGATATTATTGTGTTTGGCGTCTTATTAGGCATTACTTTGTAATCGGGTGTTTGCTAGGTGATCATAACAAAACATATAAGGAACTTGAAAATATTAATAGTTATATAAGTTAAACATTTTTAATGATCCGACATTATAAATAATTAAAATGTAAAAAAAATAATATTGGAGTACGTACCAATTGAGTAAAATCCTAAAGAAATCAAGTTGTTGTCAAATATTATGTACTTTACTTTACTCCTCTAATGTTATTAAGATATAGAATGAGATCCAATAATCATGATGGGGGTAGTGTAGATGTGCCCTGGCTTTCCAACACTTAAGAGCTGGATTTAGATAAACCCACTTACAACGTTGAGGGCAGATTTAGGTTTTTCCTTTTCTTTTTCTATATACAAGAGGGCAAGTTAGTTCTCTTTTTAACACATGTTTTTAACATTCATTATTTTTTTTCAAAAGTTGCTTATAGTATGTAATTGATAATAATAGGGTCAATACAACTTGAGATAATAATGCTATAATAATAAATTGTGGGACTAGTAAAGGAATTGGCTTCTCTTGCAAAAGCATGAGCTACCACATTCGCTTGTCACCTAATAAACTCAACTCTGGAGTTTGTGAAGGAAGGGGAGAACAAAGCCCAACACGAGACAATAATGTGTCCAAATTATGTCATGTCGTTTGTTGTGTGAGTGGAAAGCATCATTTGAGAACTTGGAATCAAGCTCGAAATCAATATTGTCAAACTGCATGTCATTCATCCACTAGAGAGGGGTCGTTCATTGGTAATAGTTGTGGAAGGGGTCGTTCTTCAGTCGTCCTATCTTTAGTAGTAGAGCCTTGTCCTAGTCGCCCACCTCGTTGGGGAGTGCTCACCTTTCTTTCTTTTGCAGATTTCCAGGTTCTTATGATTAGCTTTGGTGTTTCTAAAGGTAGTGGTTTAATCTGGGCTCGGTAGGTCGCGGATGATGTATTTGGGTGTTTAAGATTTGTCCCTGGCCTGTATTTGGTGGCTAGTTGTATTTGAGTGTTTGTTCTTTAGCTAGGGTTGTGCTTGTATTTTCCTTTTGGCGATTTTCTTTTTCCTTAGTAAGGTTTATGCTCTGTCATGTTGATTTAATGTCTTATTCAGGACCTGGATTCGATAATTTGGTGTCTTACTCAAGACCTGAATTCGAGACTTATCTTGTATCTCTTTTCCCCTTTTATTTATATATTCATCTTCTTTTTTTTAAGTTAGAATGATGCATTATGCATTATTCAAAATATATTCCAAAAAAGAAAAGAAGTACAAAGTAGAAAAAGGGAACTAGGCCATCAACAATCAACAATATATATTTATCTTTGCCATTAAAAAAAAAAATATCCAAAACTAAGATCAATACAGAACATATTGACAAACTAACATAGTGTAACGTAAGTGTTATATACTTGAGTCTCTTAACCATTTAGGTTAGTGTTTGATCTCAAATCAATGCATGTGAAAAAAAATATTTGTTAAAAGATATTAACATCTTAAATGAATCTTAGTTACACAAAAAAGTAAAACATATTGCTATCTTTGGATACAATTTTGCAATGTAAAACATATCAACCTCTTAACTGAAATGTTTGCAATGAAAAATTATATTTAAAATGATTAATTCCGGCCAAAATTGAGTTTTTAATGATGAATTTTATATTTTCCAACTTTAGGGGACGAAACCAAACAAGTCTTTGTGTTTTTTTTTTAATGTTCACTCTTTTTAAGTTGAAGACAAATTCATTAATAGGATTTAATAGGATTCTGGCAATAAATCAAATGTTAAGACTGCAAAAATTTAAGGCGGAGTCTTTTCGATTCATATGCAATCTAAATTTAGAGAGCATAATTAGCTAAATGATTACCATCTTAGTTGGTTTTCACGCCTAACGTGCAAAAAAATTAAACTACAAAAATAAACATTAACACTAATACAATCTCAAATAATAGAGCCAATAAATGTTAAAAATTATTAATGAACATTCAATATCAAAACCACGTTAAAATCATCTTATATTCTCCTAAAAAACTCAGAAAAGACATGTCTTTCAAAAATCTCAAACCTTCCCCTTGGATCATGAGTGTTTACTCGTAAGTTAATTGAAAAGAAGTTATCCAAACAAATCCTATATACAGAGAAGGTGAATGCCAAGTCATCATGGATGTGTTTTATTTTGCATAGGACTGTTTTTTTTTTTTGTTGTTATTGAGAGTTTAGACTGCAGAGGAATGTTTGTCCATTATCCATCATTTCTTATTTTCCCTTCCAATTCACTTGATAACGTGATGACAGCTTAAATACAGCAACTATTTGTCTGTTTCTCTCATATAAGCATGGTAAAAAATGTCCAAATCAATATTTTGCTATTTTTGTTACAAGTCTTTTTCTATTTAAAATGTTGTATTAATTTTTTATTGCTGAATTAATCTTTCCAAGATATGCATTAATCATAAATATTTGTTCTTTTTATAAAGATGATGATCATAAAAAATTTCATAAGAAAAATATGGTTAATTGTTATTTACAAAATTAATTTAAAGATTTCATAAAAAAAAAAAGTAGTATAAAACTATGATTTTTTTAAAGGATAAAAATTATGATTTGTTCAACTTTCTTTCTATTTTTTATTAATATTATGAAATCGTAAATATGAAAGCTGTAAAATTATATAACCACGGTGAAAAAATGCAAATAATTTACTTCTAAATTAAAATTCTCTAAATCTTTTTTTCCTAATGTCTGTCCAACTTTTAAATGAGACACCAGTTTGATATATCGTGTACAACCCAACAATAACTGAAGTGTTTAACATGAATTCTTTTTTGGTTACAAGGCTAAAAGAAAAGAAGCAGACAAACAACATAAACAGAAGACAAAAACGGACGCCTTAAGAAAAGCGTCCCTAATTCATCCGACTTCGGCAAAGGGAGAAGACCCTCTGGGGGTTGGAGTGAATAGTCAAATCCACATCATTCGAAGCTCCTAGCTTGGCGAAGAAATCAGCACACTAGTTACCTTCTCTTAGAGAATGATGGAGAGAGAAATTTCTTGAACTGAAAAGATCTTTGATATTCAGAATGAGCACGACATAGACCTTGAAATGATTTAAATCTTCCTTAATCAGGTTGACAGTGGGAAGGGAATCCGAATGGCATGCCACTTCCTTGTAATTCAGGTTAATAGCTAAGATGAGACCTTGATAGAGAGCTGGAAGCTCAGCAAACAGAATGTCATGAGAGTGATTGATATACCCTGAAAAAGCATAAATAAAGTTGCCAGAATGGTTCCTGAGAATACCACTATAGCCTGTTCGGATTGGGTCTCCACTACAGCTACCATTGACGCTCAGTATTGTGCACTGAAGATTGTTGTTGTTCCATCGAATGAACCTGTCTAGAGGAGGAGCAGTTACTAAAGACAATAAATCACGGTTATTTAAAAGTTAATTTAATACTCTAAATTATAAAATCAATAGCAAAATATTTAAATTTAATTATCATTGACATTTAATTATAAAAAAATGAATTATTTTTTCTTAAATGGTGGTTCAAAAGTAATATATATCAGAAAAATATTTATTTATGTTAAAATATATTAAAGTGTAGTGCATACTTAATTATTATGGGAGGGGGTTGTAATTCAAGCATCTTATAAGGGAGGGGAGTATAAATTTTACTTTTCAAGGGAGGAGAGTGTATATTTTAACATAAGATGGGAGGGGAGTGTAATTCAAGTATCTTTGAGGGGATAGGAGTGTAATTTACTATTTTTTTTTTTAGGGGAAAACCCAAATTATCTAGTAGCTTGTACCGATCCATTTTTTCAAGGGTTAAATAAGTTTTTCGTCCTTATAAATATAGGGAATTTTGATTTTAGTCTCTAAAAAATTAAACTGAATGTTTTCATCCTCACAAAATTTTTTATTTTGTTTTTCGTCCTTAATGGCCATTTTATGTTCATATAAATGGAAAAATTATAACTCTTTTATGTTCAAATTGTATCCATGTTATGTCCGTTTATTATATTCGACATTTATATATTCATATT
>Ga0228710_1010253_pt1 | contig 12611 bp, 5 predicted proteins | sample MedpolnodulmetaG_FD_177995 | JGI IMG/M metagenome (GOLD analysis project Ga0228710, IMG submission 177995) | Root nodule microbial communities from Medicago polymorpha collected in Santa Monica, California, United States - pink nodules | ecosystem: Host-associated > Plants > Roots > Nodule...
TTATTATTATTATTATTATTATTATTATTATTATTATTATTATTATTATTATTATTATTATTATTATTATTATTATTATTATTATTTTGGTGTTGTCTTTAGTTTATATGATGTCGGAACACATGGAGTGTTATGGTGTGAATTAAAAAATTCTCATGTCAACTTTTTCACTTACTGCTCATTTATGAAGCGAGATCAAGCCATTGATTTTCTAACGGTCAACTAATCCTAGCCATTGAATTTTTAACTTATCTTTGGCTCTTCACCTATAAATTGAGCTCATCTCCCTCATTTCTACTTACACCAAAAGTTCTCTTGAGTTGTCAAAGAACTTTTCTCTCTTCTCCTTCCTTTAGTTTGTGTTGACGATCTATTCTTTTCTTCTCCCTCTTTTTCTGTCCCTTCAGAATTAAAGAGTGTTCTTAAGGAAATAGTCCCTTCAGTTTATAATGTCCCTTTGGAATTAAGAATGGTCTTAAGAACATGGTCCCTTCGGTAAATTTTGTCCCTTCGGAAATAAGAGTATTTTTAAGATCAAAGTCCCTTTCGAGATAAAGCGTCCTTTCGGAAAATAAGAATGATCTTAAAAATATAATCCTGTTTTATGTTTTATGCCCTTGGAGAAGTTAGAGGTTAGCGTGGTGGAAACACCATATTAGAGTGGTCTTAGTACCATATAAGAATGGTCTTAGTACCATAATAGAGTGGTATCAATACCATATTAGAGTGATCTTAGCACCATATTTGAAGGTGTATTTCTAGAACAGATCCTAGAGTGCAATAGGACTCTGATACAGTTGTAGTTGGGCTATTTTATCCTGCGGGCGTCGTGGTTGATAGTCTGCTTGCACAATTTTGGGCACGTAATCTCTTCGGTGATAGAAAAATATTTTAACTAATTTTGACTATTGTTCCAACAATTTTAGGACGTTTTCCTTCTGCCAAGTCTACCGAAGAAATTACTAGTTTTTGTTTGTTGTTTGTAAGTACAACAAGGATAAAACAGCTATAGAAATACCTCGGTTAAAAGTAGACGATGAAGTGTACGAACAGGTCAAGCGCTGTTTTGCAGGCTTACCTAACCGGATAGTAATTCATTTTTATTAATACTAAGATCAACTTATTGGTGGATTAAGTGAGTGACTTTTTTGTCTAATAAATTTCTATGAAGGAAATTAATTTCTTTTAAGGAAATAAAATTGTGCATAAAGTCTTTGGTGGAAATTAAAGTTTCTTCTAATTTCTAATTATCGAAATTTCTTTGCAAGCAATGTTTTCTTGTAATTAAGGAAATTTCTATGAACATTTTGCCTATAGTTTGGTGTATAGAAACTTTATGTCTGCGAAGAAAATTCTTTTGGACTAGTTTAAAGTTACACCATTTGAAGGCAATTTGATTTATATTCAATGTGGTTAATGAATTAACTCCAAATTATTGACTTTACAAAATGGAATTGAAGCATATGATTTCTTTTGGTTTATGGAATTCAATGGCTCATATAAATTGACATAATTTGGTTTCATTTATTGATATAATTTTGGTTGGCATTTAAAATATGAGACAAATATCATGCATTAAGTTGTCTAATAAAACTAAAATAATAACATGATATTTGGTTTTGCACATTGCAATTTATTTGTCATATTAAGATTATATCGAATAATGAAATATGTTGTATTTTTTAAAGAAAGAAAAAAATTTGATTTTTTGCAGTCAAGTTAAAAAAAATAACCAAGCAGTCACATAAATCAATATTTAGATTTAAATCATTATGATGTATGCGACCTTGATGATGACTTGACTAAATATGAAAAAATATTTTATCACTTTTATCGATGGCTGTTAAGACTATACTTTAGTATATCTCGTGAGAAATAAAAGTGATACGCTTGACAATTTCAAAGTTTTTGTAACTGAAATTGAAAATAATTCAATAAGAAAATCAAGCGATTTGGTATTGATAGAAGCACAAAATAATTTTCACACTTCAATGAGTTTTATGAATGATACAAAATTATTCATGAAACAACTGCATCTTACTATCTTGATATGAACGGTAAAGCGGTTAAAAATAATATACCATTTACCGAGTCAGTTGTTGTCATCTTGCTTAATTTTGGAAGTGCATCTCATTGTTGGGAAAAATTTAATCAACTATTTGATTTGTGCTAAATAGAGTTCCTTAATCTAAGAACAAAATTTCTAACTATGAAATTTTGAAGAAAAGACAATCTCTCTTGTCTTATTTTTTAGACTTGGGATTATCTGACCTATATTTGGATTCTAGGTTCCAAGAGAGTAAAACTCAGTAGTAGAGCCTATGAATATGCATTCATTGGGTATGATATTAACCAGAAAGAATATAGGTTTTATGACCTAAATGTTAATGTGATCATAGAATCAAAAGATGATGATTTCTATGAAATTAAATTCCCCTTTAAATTAAGAAAATAGTGGGGGCACTAGTGGGGGTATTGCAACTGATCACAATCCAGCGATCATAAGCAGTGACGAGAACATCGAATCAGATGTAACAGAACCTTGAAGAGGTAAGAAAGCATTAGTTGTTAAGGAGTATTGACCTGATTACATGGTCTATACATAAGAAGAGGATCCAACTAGCATTCAAGAAGAGTTGTCTACCTTGAATTGTGATTTATGGTAGGAAGTCATAAAAGACGATATGGATTCTCTAGAGTCTAACAAGACCTAGTATTTGGTAGACTTGCCTTTCGGTTGCAAACCGATATGTTGTAAATGGATTTTGAAAAATAAAACACAATGAAACAATTGATAAATACAAGGCTCGCCTTGTAGCCAAGGGTTTTTAGACAAAGAAACAAATATAGATTTCTTCGACGCCTTTTTCTTCAATCACAAGGATAACATCCATAAGGGTACTAATTGATCTTGCTGCCATTCATAATTTAAAAATACACCAAATAGATGTTAAAATCGCTTTTTTTAAAAACGGTGAACTTGAAGAAGAATTCTATATGGAACAACCTGAATTTTTTGTAGTCCATGGGCAAGAAACTAAGGTCTGCAAGTTAGATAAGCCTGTGTATGGTCTTAAAAGGTCTCTGAGCTATGTCATGAAAAGTTTGACAACTTAATGATAAGAAATGAGTTCAAAGTGAATGAAAGTGACAAAGATATTTATTATAAATTTGATAATAACATTTGCACAATCATATGTCTCTATGTAGACGACTTACTCATATTTGGTTCAAACTTTCATGTTGTGAATGCTCTGTAATCATTGTTGTCTAACAACTTTGATATGAAAGACCTCAGAGAAGATATTGTAATTATGGGTATTAATTACTAGGTCAGAAAATAGAATTTCCTTGAATCAATCTCACTATGTTGAGAAGATCTTGAGGAAATATAAATAATTTGACTGCAAACCTGCTTGCACACTATATGATCTAGGTGAAAAACTATTTAAGAACACTAGTGAGAGCATCATTGGTAGCCTCAAGTATGTCATTGATTGCACTAGACCCGACGTTGCCTGTGTCATGGGAATGTTGTGCAGATTTGTCAGTAGACCTAGTAATGAGCACTGACATGCTATTGATAGGGACCTAAGACTCCATGAACCTTGGATTACATTATCATAGATTTCTGATGTCCTGGAAGGATACACATATGCAGATTGGAATATCTTTGAAAGAGTTGTCTCTTAGAAAATGTAAGAAACAAAATATATTGGCTCAGTCTACTTTGGAGTCTAAGAAGATTGCACTAGAAACAGCTAGTGAGGAAGCAAGTTGATTAATATGCTTACTAATAGAGATTCCCTTATGGGAAAATAATTGCAGTTATGTTGATCCATAGCGATAGTACCGTGGTTAATGCAAAAATCGAGAATCGTTATTATAACGGTAAGAGATGACAAATATGTCATAAGAACAGGATTGTTAGAGAGATGCTCTACACATGGGCTGTAAGAGTGGGTCATGAACACACCAATGAAAATTTAGCCGATCCTTTGACGAAAGGACTAGCTAGAGAGAAAGTCCATAACGCATCAATGAAGATGGGACTGGTGCCTATGGAATCACTAATGATGGTAACCCGACCTAAATGACTGGAGATCCCAAGAAAAAGGTTCAATGGGTAATAAAAAGTTGTCAAGTGATATGAATTGAACATGCTATAATAAATAATAAGAAGCATGATTCCTGAAGCGATAAGAGGTTGAGATGATAGAAACTCTTAATGAGATCTATACTCTATGTGGAGTGGAGTACCTAGCTACAAGAGTACTCTTGATAGACTCACCTTTGTGAATGTGGAAGTGGGGGCCGCTTCCTATCGAATTCTATAGGCAAAATTCCTAGAGCGTTCACTAAACTGAGATTGACGTGCAAGACCTTTAATGCATGGACTTTTTGATATTACATCTAAGAAAAGGTTGTGTGTGGTTTTATGTTAGAGATAGAGTTCAAGACTACGAGTCACTCTAGTAAAACCTGAATCTTATGCACTACGCAAAGGTTCATGTCGTAGACACCTTTGCTTATGCACAATCTTAGAAAAGCAAAGGTTCAAGTCGTAAGACACCTTGGCTTATGCTATCTTAATAGAAACCTCTAATTCATTTTTTAAATTCAAGTGGGAGATTGTTGGAACACATGGAGTGTTATGGTGTGAATTAAAAAATTTATTATTTGGTTGACATTATGTATTTTAACTGATGTTGGTACATTTTTATTTCATCGTGGTAATTTGCGTTTATTTTGAATCAAATGTGATAATTTATTATTGTTGTTAATGTGAAAATATTGAAATAGGTTGTGTTATGTGTTTAAAACACATAACAGGTACAGAAACTAAAGCTTCTGCCAATTCATAGGCTTCAGGACGCATCGGCAGTTAGCTGCCGAGGAAAAGGAAACCGGCGGCAGTTAACTGCCGAGGAAATTGAAACTGACGGTAGTTAACTGCCGAGGGGCATTTTGATCTTTTACTAGTGTGTTTCAGCTTAAACACTTGTGTGAATAACAATTTTCTTTAATGTCATGATTGGTCCATAGGTTTTAGAAAGTTTTATGAGTGCCTTGTGTGGGTTTTTGCCAAGTTCTAACATGTTTCCAACTACTATTACTTTTTCCACCCTGCTGGAGTCTAGTGCGCCCTATTTTTTTTTAAAAAAAAATACCCTAGTCTAGATTACATAATCCGAACTACTTTTGAATTATATAATCCAGACAATTTTGTGGATTTCGGAACTTGAAGCACCCTGAAGGTTCTTGATACCAAAGTGCATTGGGTGGATTCAGATTATATAATTCGGACTGGTTTTGCACATTCCGGATTATGTAATCCGAAAAGTGTCAATCACCCCGTAGAAAGTCGACGTTTGGGGTGAAAAAGGATGTTTCCGAATTATATAATCCGGAATGTTTTAAAGCAGTCCATATTATATAATCCGAGCTGCATCAGCACAGAGGCAGAAGCCATCTGTTTTGGTTGAAACTCTGTTTTGCCTGAAACTCTGTCCGGATTATATTTTCCGAATTATATTATGCATTATCCTTTATCAGATGAGTTAAGCTCACGCGAACACCGCATTTTCTTTCTAGTAGCATCATTCGTACATGTTCATAAATAAACAAAACGTAATCTTGAAACTAAATATTTATCTGTCAAAGAAATACTATGGATATGGACATAACCTACGGTGTAGTCAAAAGGCCACCCTGTGGTCCTTTATTATGATGGGCAATGGTTTTGAATCTCAAAATCAATTTTGGGGTAAGACAATGCCAAAGCAGGGATCAGATTGAAAACATGACATCATACAGTTTTATTATTAAACGTAAGTATATAAAATATATTATTAAGTCAAACATAACATAGAGATAGACCATTTGTCAAAAAAAAAAACGGAGATAGACCGCTTTAGTGTTAGTGGAGATAGGTGGAGCCAAAATATTTGAAAACTCAAACATATTTAATTGACTTCAGATTGTATATGATTAAATACCAAGTTGGTCCTTGAATTTGCAAGACCAGCCAAATTCGTCCTCAAATTTTTTGAAATGTCTATTTTATTCTAGAATTTACCAAATGTCAATTAAATCAGTCTCTCTGTTAAAGTTAACATGTTAACGGAGGTGACGTGTACTGTTAACCTCTCACAAGGCTTACCATGTCGTATGTCACGCAAGCAGGGACTAATTTGACCAAAAATGACAAAATTTCCAAGGACAGATTGATTGATTTACAGAAAATTCGAACTTACTTTTGCAGAAAAAAAAACTGTTATCCAATGTCTCAGTTATTTGCATAGACTTCTCAGTTGAAATAACTGGTCATCTTATGTCATATCTCCTTGTACTCACTCCCTGCAATAAAATCGACCAAATCAGTCCCTAGATTTCTAAAATTTTCAATCAAATCAGTCCCTAAATTATTACAGTTACTATCAAATCGATCCTTAAAAGAGGGGTAAAAGAGGAAAAACATTAAAAAAAATTGAAAGTGAAAAGTTAAAACTGAAATTTGTAACGTTTCCATCAAATTGGTCCTTGTACACGTGGTTAATTGGATGACACATGGACATCACAACACAACATTCAGGACGACACGTCACCCTCACTAACGGAGGGATGAATTTGATGGACGTCTGTAAAATTCAGGAACTAATTTGATATTTCGAAAAAATGGGGGACGAATTTGGCTGGTCCTTACAAATTCAAAGATGAATTTGGGTATTTACTCGATTGTATATACTATCATGTTTAGATTTATAAATGTTATATGCATATTTTGGTATAAATTAATTGTAAGATAGGACAAAGTGCCAAACAACAAGAAAGACATAGCTCTTCATTAAAAGTTTTCACACCGCTACATTATCAATGTGAAATTCAAAATCATAGCAACTAATTAAATTGAAAGAGACTCATATCATCACCATCAGACTCAGTTTATGTACATGTCAACATGTGAAAAATAAAATTATTGTTATAAAAGCATAAGCATGTGGTTCATGCACAACTAATAATAATTGAAGTTGAAGTCCACGGAGAATCTAGCATAACACTTCTACAATGTCACTTTATTATGTTTGGATTCTCTCGAGCGTCCTACACAGTTTTTAGATGAAGGTGCTCTTAGATCTGAAATTGAAAACTATGATTGTGCAACAATCACAGAAGATGTTGTTATATGACTATAACAACATCACTTATTAAAAAATAAAATGGAAGTGACTGGTTTTAAATTGTAGTATGCAACTGTATATAACAATTTTAGTGATCTCGCCAATGATATCGTGATCGCAACTGCAACGAAATCGACTAAAGTTGTTTGCATACCACAATATAAACTATTTTGCAGCGTAATTACAACCGCGACATCAAGTGCAATTTACAACAACAATTGTGACCCAACTGTAAATCATATTCTCTTTTTCCCTTGTCACATATCTATAGAAATACATATCTCCTTAAGCTGATGAAATAGCTTGAACTCGAAGAGGTTGGACCCTCTTTAAGGTTAATCCAAATTGTTCGTCCATGTTCATTTGTTCTGGTATTAGCCCATCAGCAAGATTCCATTCAAAATTGTGTAGAAGGGATGCCACCATTAAATGCATAGTTCTATGAGCTAATGGTAATCCTGGACAGATTCTTTTACCAGCCCCAAAGGGTATAAGCTCAAAATTATTACCTTTATAGTTAATGTCACACTCCAAAAATCTTTCAGGTGCAAACATATCTGGATTTTTCCAAATGGTTGGATCTCTCCCCATTGCCCACACATTGACTAATACTTGTGCATTTTTTGGCACATTAAAGTCTAATATGTTCACAAGCTGGTCACATTTGTGAGGTAGCAAAAATGGAATTGGTGGGTGCATCCTAAAGGTTTCCTTCACAACTGCTTGCAAGAAAGGTAACTTAGAAATGTGTGATTCTTCAATGGTTTCACCTTTGCCAATTGTTTGACATAACTCTTTTCTTACTTTTGTTAATTTGTCAGGATTACGTAGTAGCTCAGCAATAGTCCATTCAATCATGCTTGATGTTGTGTCAATCCCAGCAACAAATAAGTCCTGACAAAATATAATTTTCAAATTCAATTAAATATAGCCTATGATGTTAGCAAAAGATGAGTATTAATAAAATAGCTTGCTAACTTTTTGTGAGTAAATCAAAATTGAAAGTGATGTGTACAAAACAATATGAGCAAATGTCAAAAGTGGATAACAACAATGTAACCCAAAAAAATTTTTTTGTCTAAATTGTCAAAACCAAAATTAACAGGATATCAAACACAGTCAAAAAAAACTATTGATTTAAATGCGTATTCATAGAATAACTTGCTAATTTTTGTGAGTAAATCAAAATTGTAACAAACAATATGAGCTAATGTCTAAAGTGTTCCAAACCAAAACTAACCGGATATCAAAAGTCAAAAATGTGTCCAAATGCCTACAATCAATGTGAAGACCAAATGAATGTTCAAATTACTTTACAACGAACCAAATGGATGTAAAGTAAGGAAGGAAACAATTAGGGCAGCTTAAGAAATTAGTCAGAAACTCGATCACTGAGTCTTTTTTTTTTTCTTTCTACAGATCGATTAGTGACTCTTGTATGCGGAGAAAATACATTTATTATATATTTCTACAAGATAAAATCTAAAACGGTTTTAATTTAAATGAGTAGTTTCTCTATAAAAAAAAAATTTGATGACTAGTTTTCATTAAGATAAACAAACAAAAAATTGTTTGTTTCTCTTATAAAGAAAAATCAATACTAACCAAAAAAAGATGCACCATCTCATTGCGGCTCAATTCTGAAGTTGCTTCTCCAATATTAATATTAAGAAGTGAATCTAACACATCATTGCAAACCTCATAATCACCTTTGGAATCTTTTGAACAAATTCTTTCTTCAATAATTCCATCAAAAATCTCACACAACTTCTTCATATGATTTGTCATTCTTGCATACAAACCTTGTGGATCTAATGGACAAAGAATTGGAAAGAAATCTGAAATATTAGGCTTACCAGCTTCTTCCATGATACCCCAAATAATGGTCTTAAACTCTTGAGACTTCTCATCAGGTGTGGAATGTGCCAAATCCATAGAGAACAAAGTGTTTGAAATTGAATTAAGGACATTTGTAAAAACAGCTTCACCAATATCAAAAACCTCACCTTTGTTGCTTTTTTCATTCACATAATCCAATAATTCTTGCAACTTTTGTTGGCGAAGAAATTTGGTTGACTCAAGCATTTTTGTAGAAAATACTTTTGTTGTACAATTTTTCCTTAGTTTCTTCCACAAAGCTAATGTTGGAACCCAACCAACTGAGAATTTGTCATGATCAACTGCAGTGATTGCATGTGGGACAGTTCTATTTGAGAAGATTTGGGAATTGTCATGTAAGACTTGTTTGGCTACTTGTGGGGATGAGATCACTATGGTTGTTATGCTTCCTAGTTTTAATGTCATGATTGGTCCATAGATTTTTGAGAGTTTTGTGAGTGCCTTGTGTGGATTTTTGCCAAGTTCTAAGATGTTTCCTATGATGGGAAGTGGGTATGGCCCTGGTGGAAGTTTAGTAGAATTTTGGATTTGTTTTGATTTTCTAAGAATGAAGATGAGAATGGTTGCACTTACAAAGGTAATCACTAGTAGAAGTGCTTGGCGGTCCATGACTTATTGCTTATGCTTTTCCTTTTTGTGGTATACACATTCATATATATAGGATTCAATCCCGGTGTGCGTAATTATGTGAATCTTTGAAAGCATAAAAGTAACAACGAATTAATGATCTTTAACCTTTAAGAAATTAGGATTAGGATACCACGTCTCGACTGAAATCTTAAAATATTAATAATATACACCCTTCTATTACTATTGTCTAAAATTAACATTTTAGATTTATTCAATAAATAATGTATATGGTTATAATAAAGAGTAAAGACTATATATATTATTAATTGAATAAATCTAAAATATAAAGTTTTGTTTATAACAGTGATCGGATGGTGTAGATCACAACTTTTATATCAAAAACTGAACTTATTTAATCATATTTAAGCACACGTATAGACTACACAATTAGAAGATTTTCAATACAATGATCAAATATACATCCTTAAAGGGACCTGATACACCAAGGTTCACCACCACTCCAACATAAATTAACGCATAAAATTTAGAAGAAATTAAAGAAAATTAAGCATGAGGCAAGTACAAGTGCTTGGACTTTAGTGTCGGTGCAATTAATGTAGAAGAATTCTAGGCATTCTTTACTGTAGTATTGCTTACGTCTTATCTAAAAAAACAAAATTGAACAGACCAAAGATAAACACATCGAAATAAGTAGGCACCAGAAATGTCAAACGGGTTTGTCCATTCACATGTTTTTTTTTAATCAATTTTTCCTTTCACATGTTAGCAACTAAGGTGAAAAACAGCAATTGATTTATAGAGAATGTTAACCGATGCTCTCAAGACATCAGTTAAGCAACCAAATCTTTATAAAAAGTGATTTAATACACAATTTTTTATTAAAAATTTACTATTTAAAGTGCTTAAAGAGTGTCCACGGGTACTCGTTAACATTTCTCTTATTTAATTAATAGTCAAAACTTATATTTTTAAGGCAAATTTTTTATTTATAGTTTCCTTAACTATTGCCTTGAAGACACTGATTAGCGAGACCCAAAAGTTATATATTAAATACAAAATGTACAAGTTATAATGTAAAATTATTATTTTAAATTCTTTAACATGTGCAAATTTGCATATGATAGAAAAACACATGTCAAAAATGCTAAAATTATTATTTTTACTTAGTAGTTAATATTATATAAAAAAATTTAACTGTTTGATTAAATTTATTAAAAATATATTTTTAAAGAAACTTTAATTGCGCATGAATCTTTTGCAACAAAAATACAAGATAAAACACTTTTTTTTTTTAGAATGGATAAAACACATTTAAATAATAAAAAATGTATAACTTTATTAATTCACCTGATACATAAAAATATACAATATCAACCCTGATTACATTTATAAAGATCAGAAACACTGCACCTGCAACAAGCAACATCACAGATGCCAAAATACGTCTTCTTTAATGACCCATTCAAATCCTGTGCTAGTTGAGATTTTTTTATTGGCAGACTTCGGTACCAGACACGACTTTTGTGTTTTGAGTGTTCATGACAATTATTTTATAAGGATTAGAAGTCATAGAGCAGCTCTCTCCAGTGTTATAATGTCCAAGAAAAATAATTTTTTTATAAACTTTCAATCATTATATTGAATAACAACAAAATCCTTCGCATCTGTAATAAAAGCCAAAATACAGTGGGACATGGTGAGCCTCTTAAAAATTGTACATTGCTAGTAAGTCGTTATATATGACAATAATAAGATACCAAGTTTTTTTTTAGGGAATAAGATACCAAGTTGTCGACCCTCTCATATTTAAAAAATTTTTTTTTTGTCTAACTCTCTTATTTTATATTTAATTTTTATATCTTGATTCTTGATATTAACCTTTTTTTTATTTATAAATTTCTCAAATTGTCTAGACTTCAAAATCTTTATTGTGTTTGGTCTTCATGCTTTCGTAACTTTTAAAGGTGGTTTCTGATCAACCCAATGATCTATACCAAAAAGATTATAACACCCTATAGAGTTGTCTAGTTAAAAAATTACAAGACACAAGGACCCAATTCAAAAACTATTAGTAACTCATGTTTATCCTCAATAGAATTCTAAAATAAAAGATAAAAAGACTATAAAACACTAGTCATCATGACACGTCATATTTTGATGATGAGTACACCCTACATGAGCATCATCTTGAAATAGTTTGCTTAAAATAAACTCTGAAATGTATACTATAAAGATAAAGATAAAGATAAAGATTATAAAGATAAGAGTTAAATATATTTTTAATCCATCTAAATATATCAACTTTCAATTTTAGTCCCTATAAAAGTTTCTTTTGATTTTTTGTCCCTCTAAATTTTTTTGTTTTCAATTTCAGTCCCTATTTTTTAAACATAAGTTCGCGTTCCGTGTTCCTAACGACGGTTTTTTTTACATATCATTAACAAGACCAAAAAAATCATTACTTTAATAATTTAACTATTTGATCTTAAATTCAATAATTTCATCTTTCATCTGACGTTATAGACGATTTCATTTTTCATGTACTAAACTAATGATATTTTAAAATCTTATGAATTATATGTCATAAAAAAAAGTCGTTTGAAACACGATACATGAAATTTTGTAAAAAAAATCAGGGGCTAAAATTGAAAGCAAAAAGTTTAGAGGGGCAAAAAATCTAAGGAAGTTTTTAAAGGGATTAAAACTGAAATTTAGTTTATTTAAAGAGACTAAAAATACATTTAGTCATGAAGATAAAAATTGTAAATTTCCTTCACCATCTCTTTTATTGTAATTTTTTTTTGTATGTTGTTTTTCTTTTAGCAAAAAAAGGGAGGAAGCAAAGTGTTAACCATCCCCAAAATATATATATATATATATATATATATATATATATATATATATATATATATAAATATATAGAGAGAGAGAGAGAGAGAG
>Ga0228710_1010255_pt1 | contig 12607 bp, 6 predicted proteins | sample MedpolnodulmetaG_FD_177995 | JGI IMG/M metagenome (GOLD analysis project Ga0228710, IMG submission 177995) | Root nodule microbial communities from Medicago polymorpha collected in Santa Monica, California, United States - pink nodules | ecosystem: Host-associated > Plants > Roots > Nodule...
TTCATATATATATATATATATATATATATCTTTTAAAGAATAATTTGCAACATTATGTGCATTAAAAAAATCATAAAAAATGACATAAAATAAGGAAATTTGTAACAAATTTTCTGGCTCTAAAACGTTGCTTAAGAGGCTTAACAACTTTATATATAAGCTACCTTTCGGAAAAAAAAAGTTATTATATATAAGCTAAGATATATAAGATACTATCACCCTTTAAAGACTGATTTGCATAATTATGTGCATGATAAAACCATTAAAAAAATGAATAAAATAAAGAAAATTGTTTCAACTTTTTTGCCTCCAAAATGTTGCTTAGTTGTCCCGACTTTTATATAAGATAAGACTAACTCTACTTTGGCTCTAAAAGTTGTTTAAGAGACTTAGATCTTTTATATACAAGATAAAAAAAAACTAGTGAATTAAAGTTCAAAAAGAAAATAGGAAGTTTAGGTTCAATTGGTTTAAATAAATACAAAATTACAATACTAACCCTGGTTTTGCCTCGAAAAGTTCTTTAAGAAACGTAAGAACTTTTATATATGAGATAAGATATGATAGTGCCAAAAGAAAAGGGAGTTTAAGTTCAATCAAGAAAATAGAAAATTAAAGTTCAATTTGTTCGAATAGATATAAAATAAAAATACATACCATGTTTTTGTCTCTAAAGTTGCATATGAGACTTAAAGACTTTTATATATAAGATAGTGGCCAAAAATTGTGGAATTTAATTTCAATCAGGAAAATATGAAATTTAGGTTGAGTTGATTTTTTGAGGGAAGGTTGAGTTGGTTGAAATAGATATGAAACTACAATATTAACCCTGTGTTTGGATTCAAAATTTGTTTAAGAAACTTACAAACTTTTATATATAAGATATATAAGATTAACCCTGTTTTTGGCTTAACAATTTGTTTAAGAGACTTAAGAATTTTATATATAAGATAAGATACTTCAAGTAGCATTTGATCATATAACTTGTATCATATTATATCATATTTGTTTCTCATTTTATATCATTTTTAGTCTCATTTTAAATATTAATCAAAATAAATTTTTATAATATTATATATATATATATATATATATATATATAAACTATTTTATAACCTTTAATTTATTTAATATGCTAACTACTTTTGGTTATAAGTTAACTAGCTTATAGGTAGAGTTGTCAAACATGAGTCAGGCAAATGGATTGATCTATTAACCCACATTTTGGGACAGGTTGGTCATCAGAAAAGTTTTCCAAAATGCGCACGTTTTATTTTTGTCCTATCCAACTCGACATGATGATTTGTTAAAAATAAGCTACAACAACGTCTACATTTATCTAATATAGTACCGACTTATATAATGTTATGATTCCCATTGTTGAAGTAGTCTACAACTATCATCGCATCTAACTCCAAATCCAAATGGTGAACTTGTAGATCATGCACCCAATTGATAGCATGAATCAATCTTAAGGCCCCACCAATTTCAATGGAGCAAATAGGTTGTGAAGAACAAATTTTTCTTCATTATCCCTTAAACACATGTCAAACCATGTACAGTTCAGCATGGTGGAAAAAGAAGCATCAATGTTGCACTTGAGACGCCCTATTACTGGTGATTGCGAACGAGACGACTGTTGTGCCGCGTTACTTGCATGGTGGTGACGACTTATCTATTATCAGCCACTTTTCTTAAAAAAGAAGAATACCTTAACTTTTTTATTATTTTATCAATCCTTGGAATTAATTACATAGAGAGTAGTGAGAGATGGATGGTACATAATGTTAGAATGTCTTTGTTAAGGTTCATCCCAATGTGAACTGAATATACGCCTAATTAAGAGCCAGCCAAAAGCTTAAAATGGAAGATTGGAACTTTATGATATCTTTGGATCACGTGACGACTTGTTTCTCTTTACGCAAAATGCACGTGCATCTTCGTTACATTCTACACTATATCCATCTATATCTACTAAAGTAAAGCTAGAGAATTGAGTCCCAAGATATTGCTTCTTTCTTTCTACATATTCCAACTTCGAGCCTTGGACCTCAAGCTCTTGTTCTTTAAGAGATTCTAACGTATATGTGTATCAAAGTTATTTGGTAAACCTCTTCAAAAAAAGTTATCTGCTAAACTATCTTCAATTACAAGACAATAATAATTGATGAAATCCCCTAAAAAAATATATTGATGAAATAAAATGAAATGTGAAAAGAAAACAAAAAAAATATATACCAAAATAAATTTCAGTGAAATTGATATATTTTTTGGTACAACTTTTTTTTGTTTCTTTTTAACAAAAAAAAAAATATTTTACATTCTATCATTAGATAAATTTTTTTAGAGGATTTCTATTTGCTAAAACGCAACTTAAACGACTATGTATAGATTTTGTATCCATATTATAATATCGATACTCTATAAACCCTTTCGGAAAAAAAAATATTGATCAATACTCTGTGTCCATGTAAGCATATTGACAAATAACATCATCAGTAATTTAGAACAAACCCATAATTTTTTTTAAAGGGAGAACAAACCCGTAATGGTCACCTGTGTGTATTAGAAACTCTAAAAAATAAAATTTCATACTCATAATCTGACTTGAAGGCTAATAATAATAGTGAAGGCTTGAGTGTCTCAAATAAGGATTTAAACCTCTAGTTAAGACTTCCTCACTCTATTTTGTGTAATCTTGTCATACCAAATGAGGGAGCTTTTAGAAAATTTAGAGGCTAAAAATTGCGTGTCTTTGGAGGAGATTAATGGGTTAGGAAATATTATAAACTCGTTGAAAAAGTGAAAATCTTACTCTTATTACGCTTTGCTTAGTTATTAGGTATGTTGTTATTGTTGGTTGAGACAACTTTGGTTTTGGTTGCTACTAACTCTCACTCCACATATCTAAATTTATTGGTGCAATTCGATTTTCGAATTTACAACACTCTCTCCAATAAGAGTTCTATTTCCATATAATGGACCGAAGGGTAAGGAAAACGTCATCAAAGTTTCATGTATGTCATTCCAGATCTTATTAGAGGTGATGATGTTTATTTAAAAGGGAGCATTTTGACTTATGTTAAACGCTTATAATTTAAGACTCATAATAGTGGTTTACTCGAATTGCTTTTTTCCTTTTTTTGCCTAGGAATTTCTTTCACGCTGTATATCTATATCTTACTTTTTTTTTACAATTGTATATCACGTTATAAGGATATCTTTTCTTTGATTTATAAGCAAGTGGATAATTGTGAAATTTCTATTTCATGTAAATTAATTAACTATCTCTTTCTTGAAATTTGTGCACGATTGGCAATGATTGAGCTTATTAATTTGTTGGGTGGTCACTACTCTTTTGTTTCTTTTGTTGAAGAGGGTCACTTCTCTTTTAAATCATTTGAAAGACACTTCTCTTTCAAATTAAAAGCCGTCAATTAAGCATTCGAATATCACCAAAATCATTTTTGAATACTAGATTTCTAATCAAGCAAGCCAATCATGCTATGCTGTTATGCATTACAATTCAATTCCCTTTCCAAGCAATGTGTGCCAAGATTTAATTCATTTTCCTCTAAAAAAAATATTTAATTGATCATAAGATTTTAACTATGATTAGATATTTCCCTAAAAAAACTACGATTAAATATTACCAAAAAGTATAAATGCTTATGTAAATATCTTTTAAAACTCACATAAATTAGTAGAGAAAAGTTTTATTGAGCAATCACCTATCAAAGTATCAATATAGTAATTGTTTTAGAAAAGTTTTGGAGGACTACAGTCTCCTTTGATCTATGTACTAGATCCATCATTAGTGGATTATAATTGAAAGATAATAATATATTAATTTCAACATATTATTTTGTATTGTAAATTAATAATATAAGTAATTTTTTTTGTTTACGTAAGTAAATTATTTAAAAAGTGTGCAAAACATATCGAATGCCATGTTTTTGATGCATGTACCCTATTGTTATTACTTATTAGGTGATGTGGGTACTCTACAACTTATTTATGCGCACAATTCAATGATCCATGATCATGATACCCATTTTCATTTAAAATATCTGCTAACAAATGTATAAAAAATCATTGATGTATATATTCTTGAGGATATGTAGTTAATACGTAACTCTCACACTATCCATTTCATTATCAATTTCTAATTAGACTAAGACTAGTCAATCGTGGCATGTGTGAATTTTTATATATATAATTGAAATTCAGTACCCGATTAATCATTACACACGTTTGGGGCCAATTCATCGTTTTGGAGCAAGTTACTACTATATATATAACTTATCTAGTTTGGACTATACTATTGGAGTAGGACACCTTCTAGGAATTCAGAGAAAGAGATATGGGAAAGTCGATAGAAACTCAACAATTTGATGCATTGTACTAACTTTTTGATTCTATGTCTTTTTATGAGACCAACAACAAATCCCATCACCTCAATATAGAATTTAAAATTGTGTGACATGATTTTTTTTTACATACCCACCGTACCTCAATTTTTTATTTTAATGGTTGGAATTAGAGTCACCAACTAAATAATATTATTGCATTTATCTTGTTGTTTGTTAATTTAATTTCCTAACTTCTATTTGATTTGAACTTCATAGAGGTCTAACATCCAACAATTCCCCTGATTTGTTTATTTGTTTTCAAGACAAAAACAAAACAACCGAGATAGACACAATCTAACTATTCCTATTAACTCCTTTTGGAATAGCTCGAGATTATATTATATACATGTGTTATGTCATGGGGAATTTTTCAATGAATGAAAAGAATTTAGTGAGTGACGTAACTTTTTTTTTTAGTTTAATTCTGTATGAGATTAGAGAAGGACACGATTCTATTCGAAAGTGGTTAACTTTTGTGTTCCTTGTGCTAGTTCAATGGTAAATTTTTATATTTCTTTTCGGGTTAAATATAACAAATATTTATTTTCATTTTTATATTTGTTAGGAAGTGCGTAGTGAGACTAGATCCTCTCTAGAAACCGGAGATTCCAAATAAATCATATCCGATAAAAACATAATACATGTGGAGATTTTAAACGTTGAAAATAGGAGAGAGAAAATAGTTAATGGTGTAGGTTGTGTCACTGCAAAAAAAAACTTGAGAGATTTTCACGGAAGGAAGTCCATTCCCTTATGTAGGTTGGCTATTTGGAGTGGGAGTTGAAGATATCCAAGTTATTTCGTTGCTGATTGTGAAGATGTTTATTTTTTTTGTATGGCAAAGAGGATATAAATATTATTCTTCATGTTGTGATTGATTTATTTAATCAACTTTTTGATGTTCTCAATGATTGGTCACCAAAGATTATTCCTATTGAGCGAGGGGTGTGATTTAGTTGTATGGTGTTCCTATGCATGTTTAGAGTTTTGAATTTTTCAAAACAATTGTTTCTTTACATTGTCAATGTTTTGAGATTAGATTCAAACATAGGTAAAAATAAATAAAAAAATCAGATTTGGTTTTATTAAAATTCTTATTTTTACCCATATCTTGGAGGTTATTAATGTTGTTGAAAATATTATGATTGATGGGATGATTTTTTAGATGAAAATTATAGAGGATTTTGGAGTGTGATTGGTGACGATGCTTTTCTTAGTAGTGTTATTACGAGTTTGATTCTTCTAATTATGAGTCGGCTAACTCATATGGTTTGAATGACGATGATAGTAAACTTTAGTTGAAGAATTGAATGAAAATTGAAATAACTGTGAAGAGAAAAGGATTGAGAACCTTTGTGGTGATCGAATAAGGAAAAATACTCAGGTGGAAAAAGATTGTGATTTTGTTGCAGTTGAGGGCAGATGTTTAGTTGAAAATGAGGGAGTGGGTGGGAGTAAGTTGGGCAAAAGTTATGTCAAATAAGGGGAGGGAGTTGTAATCCAGTGAGTATTCTTTCCCGTTGTTTGGATCATGGGTCTTATTCTTCTCCACCTAAACGAAGTAGTCGTGGTGTTTCTAGACATTGGAGATACGAGTTGTTAAATGATCCTAATGTTTGACTTACACGATTTGTTCCGTCTTTTGTAAAGTCTTAACCATCCGGAGCTGCCAAGTATAATAAGGGCACCTGGAGATAAAGGGCATGCCCGAAGAAGGTTTAGGGGTTTCAAATGGAACTGGGATTTTGAAAAAAGTGAAAGGTAAAGACAAAAATATTTTTGTCACATACTTGGGGGATTGTGCTGCGCTCGACTAAAGATATGAAAGTTATACTTAAGGCGATGAAGAAAAGTATAAGGAAAAGCTCAAAAGGAGATAATAGCAGTGTTTCTATTCGGGGACTTCTTTTGTCAGATGAGATTGAAATAATTGGGTTATTTTACATGATAAACCTAATGTTGTTGTGTAGAATGTTTGGGGTATAGAAAAGTCTATTGTGTAACATAGAAAGAAGATAAGATTAATCTTGTTAGTGTGTTCTCTAAGGTGGAAATGGGAAAAAGGTGTAGAAGTGATTGAAGGGAGAGAGAGTGGTTTGGTTACAATTGGGGATGTGTTAAATGGGAGTGGTAAAATTGGTGGAGATTGAGGAATGAGTAGTGGGTTCTGAGTGTGAGTGTAGTTCTATGTTGTATTGTATGGTTAGGAGGAAGATATTTCTTTTAATATTAGAGAGTTACGAGGTTTGGTGAAGAGGGAGGAAGTCCATAATACTGTTCAGGATAAAAGGTCGGCAATTGTGCGTATTTAAGAGACTAATATATAGGCGATGGATGAGTTTTTATGTGCTTCCCTTTGGAGTTCCAATTCAACTGGGTTTTCCTACCGCCATCAATTGGAGCTTCGGGTGTACCTTGACTGTGCGAGATTGCTTGGAAGTTGAAGTATTGTTGACTATGAGTTTTTATGATGTTATTATTGTACACAACAGACTCACAAGTGTGATAAAGAGTTCATGTTCCAAGTGTTTAAGCACCGTGTGATTTTGGCGGTAAACAGGCGTTGTGGACCATATTAAGTGGTGTGATTGACAGCTAGACATATTCAATTTGGTGCATTTATGGTGATTTTAATGACATTCATTTAGAAGAAGGAAGGAAGAGTAAGGAGAGGTTCTTGTCATGAAGATTATGTTTATTGTCAATAAGTTTATTGAGGATAGTGTGTTTATTGATTTACCTCTTTGTGGAAGATGATTTACATGTTTTCAAGGTTATAATCACTCCATGAGTCGGCATGATAGATTTCTTATGTTAGAAGATTGGTGTTTATAATGGCCGAATTGTCTTTAGGTTGCTTTAGCTTGGGGTGTTTATGATCATTTTCCTATTTTGTCGACTTTTAAGGAGGAGAACTGGGGCCCTACATTGTTTTGCATGTTAAAATGTTGGGATTCTTTTCCATTGTAAAAGTAGTTTGTAGTTTATCAATGTTGTTCTTTTGTTGTGAGTGGATGTGGAGGCTTCGAGCTTAGTGTTCATGAAAGAGGCGAGTTGATAAAACCTTTTTTGTGAGAATGGAGTAAAGAAGGAGGTGTAGAAATCTGACGGTTTTAAAAGTCTTAGCCCAAATGGCATTAATTTTGACTTTATTAAAAAAAATTAGGTTTAGATTAAAGCTAATGGTATAACGTTCTTGACATGATTTTATCAAAATTGTAAATTGATCAAAGGTATGAATTGCACCTTTAAAGCTTTAATTCCAAAAATTGACAGTCAACAAAGCTTGTTAGATTATAGGCTTATTTCTGTTGTCGGGTGTATGTATAACATGTTGGCTAAGGTTTTAGCCAATAGATTAAAGGGGATTATTGGTAATTTTATCTCTGATACAAATTCCCCATTTGTCAAAGGGAGATAAAATATTGAAGGAATTCTTATTGCTAATGAAATGGTGGATAAAGCGAGAAAGTTTGATAGATTTATTGATGTTTAAAGTTTATTTTTAAAAGGCCTATGACTCAATGAAATGAGGGTATTTGAATTATGTTATGGGGAAGATGAATGTAGCTGACTCTAATTTGGTATAAAATTTTGCTATTCTTAATTGTAAAATTGGTTAAATTCCTTTGTTGTGTCTTGGTCTTTCTATTGGAGGTAATCCCCGTCGTTTAAGTTTCTGGGCTCCATTAATTGAGCTTATTAAGAAAAAGTTATCTAGATATATAGACATGTAAGAATTTTTATTTCAGTGATCGCTTAGTACTTCTAAATCTATCTTTTCCTTGTTACCAAAATATTTCATTTTCCTTCTCCAAGGCTCCCACGTGTATTAGCTCCTCTAATGAATCTATTTTTAAATGTTTTTTTTCTTTCTGAAAGGGGTGCATGCGAGGATGTTAGGAAAATTCACTAGATTAAATGAGATAAGATTTGTCTTGACAGGGATAATGAAGGTTCTAGGGTTCGTAGAATTCGAGAGTTTAATATGTCTTTATTAGATTGTGTTGGAGGTTACATGTAGATTAAGGGTGTTTGTGGTACTAGGTTCTTGTCACTAAGTATGAGTTGGAAGGAGGGCGGGTGAAGGAGGGAGGGAGGAGGAGGTCAACTTGGTGGAACAAAAAGGTAAGAATTAGAAGACGTGCGAGTTTGGGGGTGGTCGTTGGTTTGATGGTAATTTGGTGAAGACACTCATTTTTGTATTAGGTTCATATCGCGTCATTTTTCGGAGAGCAAGGCTATTTGATTAGCGTTTGATTCACTAATTATTTCACGACTGAACTTTTAAATTTTTTAAGAAAATGGGAAAAAAGTTCAAATCACCCACATTTTAAAAAGATTAAGGGTTCGGGAGTTAGTTACATAAAGGAAAGGTATTAGCACTCTTTATGTCCGTAGTATCCTACGGGAACCTCTTGATTTTATTTAATTTATGTGCTATAACTTACTTGCTTTTGGAAAAGAATTTAAAGTGATTAAAAGAAAAAAAAGACTAATTTTATTTAAATTGTTTATGATTTGGAAGGATGAGTGTCATTTGCCTACGTATCCGTGAGAGATCAAAACCTCATAGTTCGGGGTAGATATTGACGTTTGATTTGTTGCGTGTTTTTTATTAGTTTTGAAAAAAGTTTTAAAGTAAAAAGCCAAGCGGCAAATGAGTATTTGTTTGTGTTTTTTAATATTAAAGAAAATGACTTAAAGTATAGTTTAAAGTTGATTGCAATTTTGATTTATGAAAGAATAAAATAAAAGGATTACTTGAGCAAGAAAATAAAAGCGTAGGTACTTTGTGGTGACGTTGAATCACCACAAAGACCATTAACCTAAACTATAGAGCATGAAAATAGAGCATACACCCACACACGCACACATACATGATTTTACATTAAGCGTAGTATACATTCTAAAGTCTGCGGAAATATAAATATGCATAATAAATTTACATTAAGCCTAAAATTTACATTCTAAGATCCGTGCCATAAAATAAATGAATTAAAATGCAAAGCGATAAAACTAAACTAAAGATGCATGAATAATTTACATTAAAGCCTAATATACAATTCTAATATCCTTGCTAATAAATAACGTAAATAAATATGTGGACAAAATAATGAATCTAATCCTAGAATAATGCATAAGAAAAATATAAAAAAAATACAATTATAATGCTAAAAGATGAAAATAAAACGCATGAAAGACTTGAAAAAGAAAGTAAAAAAAAATATGGGTTCAATCACAAAGTGGGGGGTGTAGCTGTAACACCCCATTTTTCCAAATTTGTAAATAATACATATAAATCAGAGTATTCAACGTAAAACGGAATACCACACTACATTGACGTATAAATAGAGTAAAGTTACTATTTATTAAAACAACTTTCTCAAAATTCAATTACATCGCAGCGGAAAATTAATTCTTCATTCGACAACTTTTGCACTACGGCCTCAACATAAACAACTTTAATGAAAATCCTAGTTCAAATAGTTCGACAACATAGTTCATAAATAATACGTAACAATGGAAAACAAAGCAAATATCCCCATCCCGTTACGTATCAGAGCGACCCTAAGACGACGCATGAGAGAGTCAACTCACATCAGCAGCTAATCCTGGTTATTTGCACGTTACCCACGTAGAGGCAATATTCAAACAGAAGGGGTGAGTGATAAGTGCTCAAAAGTAACATATTTTATGTGTTAATCTAGGCATTTTAGTGACTTGTTCTGCAAGTTATCTAAGGAAAAGCTACCAAATTATGTTCTTTTAACCATTTATGTTTTACATGCCTGATTTTTCCCCTTTTTATGCAGGAAATGACAAGCAAGGGACAAGAAAGAAGCTGATGAACTAAAGTCAGTACGCTTAAGCATCCTCAGCACGCTTAAGCGTACACAATGTCGAGAGCAGCTTCATGTACGCTATTGGTACGCTGCCAGCACGCTTCCAAGATTGAGAGAGTACGCTTAAGCGTCCTCTTGTACGCTTAAGAGTACTAGGTCCAGTAGCAAACCTTCATGTACGCTTTCAACACGCTTATGGTTCGCTTATCAAAGCTCCCGGTGGTATGCTTAAGCGACCTGTTGTACGCTTCAGCGTACACAATGTCGAGAGCTCAGACCTGTACGCTGATTGCACGCTTCCTGTACGCTTAAGCAAACTTCGTCAGATGCAAGTGGATAAGGCACACGTGGCTGTTCCCAATTGGGCAAAGGAAGATTTCCAAGAGGCACGCTTAAGCGTACCCCTGTACGCTTAAGCGTGCTGGCACGATTTTGGCCCATATAAATAGCTTTCTCTTCTCCTTCCAAGACATTATTACATAGTTTTGATATTTTTCTGGTTTTAGAGAGAGATTAGGGTATTTTCTTGAGAGAGAAACACAAAGCAAGGTAGTTAGGAGTAGATTCAACCCAAGATTTGTTGAGACATCACGGATCTAGGCATTGAATCTTCATCTTTTCTTCATCCTTTGCAAAGCTATCATAAACATATGTAGCTACATCTACCCTTGTGGATTTTGAGGTATTCAAACAAGCTATTATGTAATCTTTTGATCATTTAATATATGGTTCTAGCAATTTATTCTATATTGTTGTTATTCTTACATTTACTGTTTGTTTGAGATTTGAAATGATATGGACACATACTTTTGAATCTAGAAATAGAATAACAATTTATCTTAAGTTATCAATCTAGACATGGATGGTAATATTTGATAATCACTTTTAATCTAGAATTTAATGCTTTTGGGTAATTTAATCGGTTGGGAAATCGTCAATTAAACTACCCAATCGTCTTTGTGATCGTTTAAATGTTTGGGAAATCGATGTTTAAACGATCCCTAAGAAATAACGATATCATTTGAACACGAATGATATTGTTGAGTGATTGTGATAATATCGTTTAAAAAGGCTAGAATCTGTTATTTGGTCGAGAGATTGCAGCTGTTATGCTTGGTTGATGTCTCTGACCCCCAGCGAAATAGCCCTATCTCTTCTCGTTTTACTTTTATGTCGAATAGAACAATAGTTTTACACAAACAAACAATTTATACCCAAACACTTAACTTGATGAATATTGTGAAAACACTTATGAAATACGCAACTCCCTGCGGTTACGATCCTATTATACTTACGTGTAAATAGTTTTATGACATGTAAAAATCTTACATCAGTGAGATTCACATTCAATAATAATAAACATATAATTCATCAACGGAATTTAATAACATAAACAACAACAACTAAACAACAATAATACTTCACATAATTCTTCAATTATTCCTACTTGACAACAAAACAACAACAACAACTCAACAACTCGACAACGACGACGACTACGCGACAATGCAATAACACAACAACAACTTGACTATGCAGTATGCATGTGGTACCAATCAACGTGTTAGAGCATAGGCTCTCAATTCAACGTGTAGAGCATCGACTCTTAAATCAACCTGTAGAGCATAGGCTCTCAAATCAACGTGTAGAGCATAAACTCTCAAATCAACATGGTATGAATGATTAAACATTCAACAGGGCATGAGCCCCCAACTTTATATGAGTATGCATGGACTCAACAACTTATTCAACAACAACGTACAACTTCAACGACATTGACGACATCAACGACACCGGCAACAACAACGACTCCACATCATAATTCCATAATTCATCGTTTATGAGCAACATCATGTAACATCATATTAATCAACATATGCATTCATATAGTAATTCATCAATATATACATTCATATAATAATTCATCAATATATATATTCAAATAATAATTCATCAATCAAAGTTATTCGTGACAAACAAAGTCATTTGAAAGCTGACAATATTACCTAAAACTTTCATGTTCACACCAAAGGCTAATTCAAAACAGAAACGTGTAAAAACGACGCAAGAACATGAAAAGGTACACTGCTACTATGAAACTCGCCTCGCGGGCTAACTTACTCGCCGTGGCGAGCTGGTGGCGAACAAACACTGCTCTTTGTCACGATACAGCTCGCCGTGGCGAGTCGTGACAGACTTCTGTCGGGAAGGACGATTTTTCTACCCAAAAACCCAATTTTCATCTACCCCAATCCCAAATTTGATAGGGAACTCAACCTATGATAATTCTACAACCTGAACATCAATTATACACGAATTCAATGGATTTTCTACTCTATTAACAACCAA
>Ga0228710_1010257_pt1 | contig 12601 bp, 8 predicted proteins | sample MedpolnodulmetaG_FD_177995 | JGI IMG/M metagenome (GOLD analysis project Ga0228710, IMG submission 177995) | Root nodule microbial communities from Medicago polymorpha collected in Santa Monica, California, United States - pink nodules | ecosystem: Host-associated > Plants > Roots > Nodule...
ATTGCACTAAAAAATACTCTTAAGATGGAAGGGAACAAATGCAACAAACGAAATGAAAGGAGCAATTGGTGGCGTGGAGTATTATAAAAATTTGTTTGCTTTTGCACACATGAGATATCAATAATAAACATTAGTAGTGCTAGTATTTTTTAAAGATAACTATAAATAAACAAATAAACCTATAATTTATATAAAGAAAATAGAAGATTTTTGATCCATTTTTTCAACTATATACTTAAACAAAGTTTTCTATAATAATGTTATTAACTAAAAAAGATAAGATTGAAAAAGTTAAACATGGTTTATCGAGTTTATTACAATTTGAAAATCACAAATATTTAGGCTAATTATTTTAATCTAAAAAAAAGGTAAAATAATTATTTTTGTTGCATAATAATATAATATAATATTTGGTGGAAAGAAAAAGGTTAGAAAGAGAAACGACGACGACGCCGAATGTATAGTTACACTTGAAGTAGTCTCTCTTTCTCTCTCTTGTTTTAAAACCCCTTTCTCTCTCTAGAAATCTCTCTTCTCTTCGTCGTTGTTGTTGCGTATGATTACAGATCAAGTAGCATAGCAGTAACCATGGCTTCTTCTTCTTCTTCTACTACTACTTCTTCGTCTATTTCTTCTTCAACCTTAAAACGATGCTTCAATTCTGACTGTAAACACTTCAGCTCTACTAAGAAAGGTTGGAGACTTCGCACTGGTGACCTAGCTCAACTCTGTGATCGATGCGGGTTAGTTTTACTTTACTTTAATTCTTTTTTATTTTTCGACCAATTTTCGGAATTTTCATTTTCGACCAATTTACACGTGGCGTTTGCTTTCATGGTTGCCTATTTATTTTTCCTGCAAATTTGGATAAAGTTTATTGCTTTATTACTTTCTTGTCTTTAAATAATTTTTGTTTTTACATGCTTCTGCATTATTCAATAGCTGTGTGCTGTGAATTGTGAACAAAAAAGAGACAAACTTGTCTATCAAATGAAAAAAATAAGTTGTGGTTAATGTATTTGTTTGAGTGTAGGAAATACTAGGCATGTGATGTGGTGGCACTATTGTGTACGTAATGGTATGTGCAACGTGCCTTCTTGCCAAAGAAAAATAAAATACAGTTGAGATGTGAATGATTTGTAAAGAGACAAAAAAAGGAACTTGATATAAAAGATATGAAATGAAACTAACAAGAGGAAAGGTTTCTGACTATTCTCGCTGCTCCCCTCTACCCTGACCCCCATGAATTGTAACAGTTTGTAAGTGATTGTCATTCTTACTGCTCGACCTTTATAAGCACTACTTTGGCAATGTGGGACTAAACTCACCCCTTCTTGCCAAACTCAATGAAGGGCCCCAACCGAATGTGGACGGTGCGGGAATTACAACAATTGATCTAGGATAGCCTTTGATATCTTCTTATAACTTGGGTTAGTCTAACTCAATCATACAAAACAGACTTGCAAAACGAGGACTGTCCAAGCTTTGTAAGCACTACTTAAGCTATATCTCTAGGCAATGTGGGACCAAACCCACCTCCTCACACCCAACACAATGAAGGTGCTAGAGGCTGCAATCAAAGCAGCCCAAATGCCACAATTAGCCAACTAGGGGTGGACCACAACTATGGCAGTATTCCCAACAGAGTACACTTTCCAACCCTTATCCCTTCTGTTGGGCTCAGGCCCATTCCCAACATAGTTCGATTCATTATCTGGCCTTCTGGTTATGATGGCTCTGATCAATAATTTTCTATATTCATCTCAGAGCAGTTATGTATGGTTAGTTAACACGAAACAAATGCATTCCAAATACACATCTCATATCACATTCTGCCGCTCATCTCATGCCAAGCTGGTTCCCTAGGTTTTCTTTATTTTGTCAACCTGCAGTTAGTTACGTACAAACTGAATGGACTCCTTAGGATCTTATGTGATATCTGATAAAGAAAAGTTTTTTACTCAGTGCCATAAGATTCTTTTTTTAGGTTTCAATAATAGAGATTGACCGTATTGTTCAATGAACCATTTGTGTTCACTGTTTGTTAATGTTGGAAAGAAAACATATAAATAAATTGTAGTTTGTTGTACTACAACTTGATAACGAATGTCTTAATCAAGAAATTGCCTGTCACATGTAAGTATTGGTGTCTGTTGCTTATCTTATTTCTTTTGGTCTGATAGTGTTTTCTTATGTGATGCATATTTTCTATTCCTTCAGTAAAAATTGATTGTTTCTGTGATACTTAGTTCTGCTTTTGAAGAAGGGAGATTCTGTGACATTTTTCACGCAAACACTTCTGGTTGGAGGAATTGTGAGACTTGTAGAAAGGTGATCTATCTTTATTTTGGTAGTTTAAAGTGCCTGTTGATGTTACCATGTTAGATACAAATAGTTTTAAATAGGCTCCCTAAGCTACGTTAGAGTTTTTTAATGTTAACTAATGACTAATAATTTTTTGCAGCGAATTCACTGTGGGTGTATTGTTTCAAGTAACACCTTTGTGTTGTTGGATCCAGGAGGAATTGAATGCTTTACATGTGCCCGCAAAAGTGTTATTCTGGTAGGTTTCTCTATCGTTGTGAGAACATGTATCCCTCTCCCTATCCTGTTTGGGCTTGAGTCATCATGCATTGTATATCATGAATGTCTTGTGGGTTATATGCTTCCCCCATTTCCTCCATTTCGAGTGAAATGAACTCAAAAGGTTTCCATTTCATTGTTAACGGAGAATAAGGGGAACTTCATTGCCATGCGAAATAAAAGTTTCCTTGACAGTTAATCTGAATAGAACCAGTTGATGCAAAGAAATTTGCTAAGAAACTGAACTATGTTGAGGCTGGAATTCTTCTTTTCTTTTGGCAATAATAAATAATTTTCTTATTAGAATTAATTATATTGAAAATTGCTATTGTTACGGCTTCAGATTATTAATTTAGTCTTCTTTCCCTGCTCACTTTCAACTAAGTTAAGGTTAGACATGTCTGCTATGTTGAGATTTTTTTTTGAAGCCGTCTTGCATTGAATTTGTCCTTCTCTTTCCATTTTGGCTCCATTTCTAGCCAATTTATTTATGGTGCCTCTCCTATTTTTGTTTGTTGATTTCTAACTTTCTAAATATCAATCCAGTCTGGGATTGCATTTCTTATACCGCTAAAGGTTTAAAATTGTCCTTTCCCTGTTAGTTGCTCTTTTGAATGCCCCTTTGTCATTTTTAGCACATGTCTTTATATCATAAACTCCATGACAAGCAAATGTTTGTAATTTCTGGTTGTACCATGATGCTTGAATAATATCTTATTATTAAGACCTATTTGGATGCAACACTTTTGGCATAGTGACTTTTCTCTTTATCTATTATCTGTATCTCAGCCATCTAACCTGCCGTGGCCACAATCTTTATCTCTTACAAATCGTTTATCGGAGAGATATAGAGACATGTCTGGCAAAAGTTGGAGTCAGTTAGCTGGATCAGGACCTGTACCCTGGAAGCAAGCACCCAGTCTGTTCAATTCAGCTTCTTCATCTGACCAGCCTCCAGATGTGCATTCTCTAGTTGATTTATCAAATAACTTTGACAAAATATATGGCAATGAAAGGTTGCCCCCCTCATCATTCGAAAAGAAAAATGAGGATTTGTCTGGAATATCAGCTAATTGGAATGTCAAACTGGGTTCAAGGGACATGTTGCTTATGAACGGTAAGACAGGTTTTGACCTTCTCAACTGTTAACTTTTCCAGTTACAGGTTTAGGAGGTAGATGAATCTTTTATAACACGGAGATGGCTACATAACCGGATTCTTTGTTGTATTGCAGGAATGAGGAATGAGGACAAATCAGGTCCGTGTTTAAATATGTGCCAACAGCCTCATACTCTAAAGGAAGATTCATCTTCTCAACCGTTTGGTTTATCTGCACCTTATTCATCCCCAAATGAAAGAAATGGTCAAATTGGGGTAACTGGAATTCATCCACAACAAACTCCACCTCATCTAGGCAAGCAGTTTAGTGGCACTATGCATTTACCTCTTGACTCATCAGGTGAAGCTCAGGTTCGCAATGGGCGACCTCGAGCAGATGCCCGAGGACGAAGTCAGTTGTTGCCACGGTATTGGCCCAGGTGTACTGAATTGGAGCTACAGCAAATATCTGTCGAGTATCCTTCAAATTACATACTTATTAAGTAATTACATTGGTTTACATATATTTTAATGTACTTTATTTTTCAATTATGTATAAATCCATATCGGAATGTACAATATCTTAACTTCACCCTAGTTCTAATTCTGTAATAACTCCCCTGTTCCAAAAAACTTTGAGTGCCAGTGATGCTGGGCGAATTGGGCGCTTGGTACTACCCAAAAAATGTGCCGAGGTTGGTCTTGAGATCCTCTCTGCTAGCTATTAATTTGAAAGTATTTTTGGATTGAGTATGTGTTGTGGGAATGCTTCATGCCCATAGTAAATTGAATTTACTGTGATTAACAATTGATTGTCTGCCTTTTGTAATGCCTTGCCTGCATGTCATAAATCTCTTGCTTTTTGCCCTGTAACTTTTGTACACTGATAAGCTCCTTGTTTGGCATGTAAATTAGTGTATACTTTACAATGTGGTGTTAGTTTTTGTGGCAAGTTCTTATGGCATGACAATATTATTCTTCTATCATTTGTACTTCTCTAGAAAGTCTTTCAATAGATTGTAGAAACCAGGAAGGGTAAAACTGCATTAATAAAATCAGGAAGATTGTCTTCCCTGGAGCGACAGAGAGTAGAAAGTAGAAACCAAGAAAACATCAACATGAGAATATATGTATTACTATTAGCCAATTCCCACCTAAATGGTCTATCTTTAGCTTAATGTATTCCATATAGCCAACTCCACCTAGTGAGATAAGGCTTGGTGGTGATTGTTACCGTATGATTTATGACCAAATAGTCTTCCCAGGTTATTTATCATCTCTGTTAATCTGTCTTTGGGGATTCCTTATACTGATATGGTCTTGGAAGTCTTTGTTGAGCTAATTACTTTATCATTGTATTCTTGTGCATTGAAGGACATGTGTGTTGTTCTCTGTTTCTGTTCCCCCCAAAAAAATTATGCAACAAAATTTAGTAGTATCGAAAGAAGATTGCTATATGCCCACCAAAGTTCATATGCTTTAAGAAAATGGAAAGTGTTATTCTTCAGAAGCTTGTTAAAACTGTATCTTATGAACTATACTGATAATATGACTGTTTCCTTGAAATATAGTGCGATGCAATCTTTACAGACTCGTATTATTTTGGATTGCTCTGTGGATTTGTGGGATTACTTCTGGGCTTTAGCAATAGTCTTTTAATGTTTTGCATGGCACGGCCACCTTACTTTTTCATGATATTTAATAAAAAGTTATGCTATAATAATATTATATTTTGTTCCATGAGACAGACCTACTTCCCACCAATTTCTCAGCCTGAAGGGTTACCTCTTAAAATCCTCGATGCAAAAGGAAAGGAATGGATATTTCAGTTCCGCTTCTGGCCGAATAACAACAGCAGAATGTATGTTTTAGAGGGTGTAACTCCGTGCATACAGTCCATGCAGTTGCAAGCAGGTGACACAGGTAAGCCAATGGCATGAAGGAAATTTATGTGTTTGATGATTTAGAGTATTCTTATTTCCTTCCTTCTGAGTAAAACTTAAGCTTAATGGGTCAGATATGCACGAACCTTCCTTCTGACCCTCGTTTAGAATTGTAGGTATAGGGTTGGAATTAAGAAAAACAATCGCCCTGAATATGTTATTGGGGTGTAATATGCTAATAATTTGTTCACCTGCTCTAGAAGCATATCTGTGCATTTGTTATACCTGTGTTTCTTGTGTCTTTAAAAAAGGACAACGAACAGGCTCTTTGTAAGGAACGAAATAATCAACATATTCTTTGATAATCTTAAGATATTCTTGACATCTCCCTACATACTTTGGAGTTGTTCAAAATCTGAACTTGATTCTATTGTTTTCCATCCGAAAGTTTTCTGTTTTCTAAACTTTCTTTGGTGATAACTTGCCTGATAACACTAGGTGTTGGAATTTCCGCCTTCATTGCGGTCAGCCCCTAACCGCCTAATTGCTGGCATTTAGGTTGCCATCATTGCAGCCTCCAGCACTACGTAATGACCTATGTGGTGCTTATAAAACTTGGGCAGCCCTCACCTTACAAGCCAGTTTTGTAAGGTTGAGTTAGGCCCAACCCAAATTCTAATACTAGGCATATATTGATGTTTGTTACAGCGCTTCTAGGTCATTATGCTCTGAAATATTGCCTCAAATAATCCTTGTTGAATCCTTGTCTTGGGTGCTTTTATGTCTTCTCCCCTCCCATTGTATCCTGTGTTGTACCACAACCTTGTTGTGGTTGATTAGTTGTGAGTTAATTATCTTGTATTGTGGCTGACCTGAACTGATTTTCGCAGTAACATTTAGCCGGTTGGAGCCTGAAGGGAGGTTGGTTATGGGATTTAGAAAGGCTACAAATCCTTTGCCATCCGATCAGGTAATATCTGCATTGTATAACTGTCTGGGCTGTGTACATAATTTGAGTGTACATTGTATGGTTGAATGGAACTAACTTTAACTGGAACTTGTTTGGATAGTTTATGCATGGAATTGGTTAGAAATGTGTACTAAATCGTATGGTTGAGTGTAGATTGTATGATTGGATGGAACTAGCTTTAACTGGAATTTATGTGGATAGTTTATGCATGAAATTGGTTGGAAACATGTACTGAATCGGAATTTGCTTTGATATAGATTTTTTTGGATATGGTGTGACTGTTATGCCCTTTTGTAATTTCTGATTTCAATTTTTATATGTTGTTTGGATTCAGCTCAGGTTAATATGGCTAATCTTATAGTGTTGGATATTTCCTTTCTTTTTTTTTTGACAAAAGTTGTGGATATTTCCTAATTACTATAAAGGATAGTTGATGAATTTATTCAAACTTTTCTTATTTTTATTGCATATTATATTTATTTAATCTAATACATCCTATATCTATTTGTATAAAGTTTGGTGAAATTTTAATGTCTACTAAGAAAGTACATCCGTTCTCATATTTTTCTTTTTGCAGGATAATGAAGCTAATAAGACTGGAAACGGATTTTCTGCTCACGAAGTTAGTATCAAATAACTAACTGCATTGTAATTGCTAATTTTTGTCATTTAAGTCTCATACCTGGTTGCATTTTTCATCTGTCGCTTAGGTTGAATTGGCTGATCCTAGTTCCTGGTCAAATGTTGATAAGTCAGGATACATAGCAAAAGAAGCACTGGGGAGCAAATCTTTAATCTCTAGAAAGAGAAAAAACAACATATTGGGTTCAAAAAGTAAACGTCTAAAAATTGAAAATGAGGATATAATAGAGCTGAAGATCACATGGCAAGAAGCTCAAGGCCTGCTTCGTCCCCCTCCTAATCATGTCCCAAGCATTGTGGTGATTGAAGGCTTTGAGTTTGAGGAATATGAGGTACCATTTCTCTTGCTTTGTTTCAGAAATGGTTTTGACATGCTAATGTAATTTAACTTTTAGTGATGTGTCAATCTAAACCTAAATGTGCTTTCTTTAAGTATACCAATAATATAAATTAAAACGCTTTCATCTTTGGATAGTAATCCTTTGAATCCTTTGTTTATATAAAACTAGCCAAATGATAATTAGAACGTGTCCATGATGCGGGTGATATAGTTCTTCCATTTTGCGTTCTTAGTTAAAATGTAGTCAATCGTCCATGTTGTTATAAGACTTGTAAACAGAATTGAAAGTTCCTAAGTCACAGACATAACAAACAGGGAATTAAAGTGATGAAGGAGAGTTGCTTTGTGCATTCAATCATCACAAATGACCTTCAACTGGTTTTAGTTGAGGATTGTGTATTATAGATACTCATATTCCCAAACAATCCTTCATCCTCGCCATCCTGTAGCCTGTCTGTGAACATAGATACTATTTTGTTGAAGTCACTTGGCTCGTCTTATATTGGATTGAAATTATTGTAATCTTTCTTGTATTTTATTTGATTGAAATTTTTATGAGAATTGCTATGCATTGTGGAAACCTTTATGCTGAGAATGCTTTTACAGGATGCTCCGGTGCTTGGGAAGCCATCTATTTTCACTAGTGATAATATGGGGTAAATAACTCATCCTTAATTCGGTTTTGATCAAATTGTATTGGTCAATTTTAAATTTTGCACATCTGATCTTTTGTATTATTTTTATATGGTGTGGAATTATGTTTTGTATGTGTAACATGCCTGTTGATTATTGTTGTTGAGTTATCATTAATTGATTATAATAACGACCATGATGTTTTGGATTTGATTGTGTTGTTGCTCTCACCTGGAGACTAGCATTGACTTTTGAGTGTTTATGAAGGAATGTTATATATATATAGGGTTTTGCTAGAAGACACCTTTTATGAAGGTGTCTTTTAGCAAGTTATTCTATGAGCATTTGTTAAAAGACACCAACTAATTTTTATGAAGGTGTCTTTTAGCAAAGTTATAACTAAAAAGTGGAAATCACACCTTGAGGTGTGAGTTGCTAAAAGACACCTTCATGGATGGCTTCTAGCAAAACCCATATATATATATATATATTATTGTTGTGCATGTTTATCAGGTAGTTTCTAAGAAAGACATGATTTATACGCATACATACATATATAATTTAATTAAGTTCTGATTTAGACTGGGGGATCTGTTTTTTGTAATTAACTAAGTAATTAATTGCTAGCAATGTACTTTATTTTCCAGTGAAAGGATTCAGTGGGCTCAGTGTGAAGATTGTCTGAAGTGGCGCAAATTGCCAGCATGTGCACTTCTTCCAGCAAAATGGACATGTTCAGATAATTCATGGGATCCAGAAAGGTACAAGAAAACACATCCTTCCACATGTAAAACAGATTGGTTGGGAAAAAAATATAAGAAATGGAAGTAATGTTTGAAAAATTGACAATGTACCCTACCATGCATCATGTCAGTAGGGATACATTGTAATTTCTTGCACTTTTCCAGTCTTCCTCAACTTATTCCATGCTTATTTGCACAAAGCACATCATGAACCTGTATAAATATACAATTAATACACTAGTGTTTTATTTTTATTTGCAAATCCTCTTTGCTGCCAGATCTTCTTGTTCAGCTGCACAAGAGCTTACAACAGAACAACTTGAGAATTTGTTACCCCCTTGTAATTCAGGTTTGAATTGATTTATTCCTTCACTTGAACAAATGTCTCAGATTCCTTGTCATGGACTATGTAATATATGATATAATAAATTGCTAAACAAGGGTATGGAAACTATTGTTAATTGCATTTGTTTGGCAGCAGTTTCTAAGAAAATGAAGGCCACTAAGCAGGATCCTGATCAAGCTGAAGCTTTGGAGGGACTTGATACACTTGCAAATCTAGCAATCCTGGGGGAAGGTGAGGCTCTCCCATCTTCCCAGGCCACAACTAAACACCCACGACATAGACCCGGCTGCTCTTGCATTGTTTGCATCCAGCCGCCTAGTGGAAAGGGCCCCAAGCATAAGCAGACATGCACATGTAATGTCTGTCTAACGGTGAAGCGTCGTTTCCGTACCCTTATGTTACGGCGTGAGAAGAAACAGTCGGAAAAAGAAGCAGAAACAACTCGTAAAAAGCAGCAGCAACAGAATTCCCAGCAACTGCCTTCATCTGAAATTTTGCTTGACGATGATTCCTTGCATAATAGTAATACGGGTGATAGTAGCCCAACTATGAACAAGGAGGGCAATGATGGTTCTGATGATGATCCTCACCGGATAAAATCATCTGTGTCTCCGTTTAAAGGCCAAATTGATCTCAATATCCAGCCAGAGCGAGAAGAAGAATTGTCGCCTGGTTCAGATTCTGGTGGTGTGATGAAGCTGCTCCACGATGCTGCTGCTGAGATGTATCTCAAGCAGCAGCAGACTTTGTTGAACTCTGGTACTGGAGACTCATCAGGTAGTCAGTCACAGCAGGTAGGAGATGTTGTGAGGGAAGTGAAGCTTAGCAACGGTGTTATTCATGGTAGCAGTAGTCATAATGCTGATAAGGAACATGCCCAGTCTTTGTCTATGAACGTGTGAAATTCATATTGGCGCTAGCGGTAATTTGACACGTTCTTGCAAAGCTTGTTGAAGTGGGGAAAGATTTTCCGTAGTTCGTATCCACTTCGGCGTCTTACTATTCATGTTTGTACATAAAAGAGGGGTAGGAAAAAGGGGAATGGGTGAAAAAACCACTATTTTCTGGTAACACAAGTGGACATCATAGTGATTTATGTAGGGAAATCATGGAATGGAGCTGAATGAGGTAGTGGGTTGAAGCTATTTAGTTTCTTTTTGAGAGCTCACCGTACCACCTGATCAACAACATTGAAAATGTAACTATGCATAATGTTCTCCAATTGATTTTTAACCCTTTAAATGTTTCTACTTAATTTTCGTTCTGTTGGCTGTTTCTCTTTATTGGAAGCAGAATTTTGCCTTTAATTTGGCAAGCAAGTGATTAGCTTGAACACCAAACAAGCTTTAATTAGTTTAGTTAGGATTATTAAGAAGATCGAAAGTTTGATTTGCCTTTTATTTTTTTGGTTAAATTACTTCATGAGTCCTTCAAGTTTGAGGTTTGTAACAGATTGGTCATTTAAGTTATTTTGTTTACACATAAGTCTTTTAAATTTGAGGCTTGTAACGGATTGGTCCTTTAAGTTATTTGGTCACAAATAAGTCCTGTAAGTTTGTAAACGTTTTCGATATAGTTCTTCTATTAACCAAACAATGATGTGGTAGAAGGATTAAATCGAAAACTTTTACAAACTTAAAGGACTTATTTGTGACCAAAATAACTTGTTATAAACCTCAAACTTAAAAGACTTATGTATGACTAAAATAACTTAAATGACCAATCTGTTACAAACCTCAAACTTAAAGGACTCATGGAATAATTTAGCCTATTTTTTTCAACACAATTTGACCATCAATATCTTTATTTATCTATGATAATCTTTTTTATAAAATTTCGACATTTTCAAAATATTCGTGGAGACAATTCGAACAACAACTTGCATGTAGCATTTGTATTTATATATTAGTTAAAAAATTTAGTCCAAGTAAGTTACGTGAATAATGCATATTGTAAAATTGCTACATGTATTTCGGAGTGGAGAAAGTATATAATATTTCTTTCGAAAAAACAATATGTTGTTGTGTATAAGTGTGAGTTATATGTCCCATATCGGATAGAAAAGTAAAAGTAAGAGGACCTATAAACTCATTGCCTTAAGGTTTTGGGTAAGAGTGTGGCGTCTCTCTTGCTTGTGCGGTTGCTCTAGCCTCGATGTCGGCGGTCCCCCTGGCTCCCCTCAATGACCCAACAGTGGTATCAGAGCCCTGGTTCGACAAAGGGTACGACCGAGGCAGCCGGTCCGTTTGCGCAGAAAGCAGCAACGGTGGTACAAGTAGTGTCGGTCTGTTTGCGGAGAAACCAGCAACGGTGATACAAGCAAGTAAAAAGCTTCCGCTTGAAGGGAGAACATGCTAAATAGATGGACTCACACTTGAGGAGGAGTGTTGTTGTGTACAAGTGTGAGTTATATGTCCCACATCGGATAGAAAAGTAAAAATAAGAGGACCCATAAACCCATTGCCTTAAGGTTTTGGGTAAGAGTGTGGCGTCTCTCTTGCAAGTGTGGTTGTTCTAGCCTCAATGTGGACGGTCCCAAGGGCTCCCCTCATGACCCAACATATGTAACCTTTCTTACTTATTAACTCAAAACTTTATCTCAACAGTATGCATATAATATTCAATTCAATTTCCCAAAATTATAAGGTAAGTTACTTGAAGGGTATTTTTACTAAAGAATAAAAAAAACACTTTCTATATACTAATGACAAAAAAGGATCACATGTTTTCTATCCAATTTTATCGATAAAAATAATACTAGTAAGATTTTATTTGATTATTAAAAAATAAAGTTATTTAATTGATATAGAAGAACAAAATTGTTTCCTTCAAAAAAAAAAAAAAAAGAACAAAATTGCAAAACAAAAATGAAATCTTTTTGCAAATAACACAGCGATATGCTTTGAACACCATTGAGGTACGATAAAATTGCTCATCTTGTTGCAATCTGGTAACTCTATTTTTTACTAGAAAGACGAAATTAAAATAGTTATTAAAAATTCACACAGGAGGACTTAGAGTTTGAACCTCGGTCAAGTTATTTTATCTTACAATCTTGATAGTTTTATCAGTTGAGTTAGGACATGCGGATTGTAACTCCGTTTTTTTTTATTAACATGATGATAAAATATAGGTCAAATACCTCGATGGGTCCTTTAAGTTTTACGTTTGTTTCACATTGGTCCTTTAAGTTTCTAAGGTTTCAGATAGATCCTTTAAGTTTCGAGTTTGTTTCGGATAGGTCCTTTAAGTTTATAAGGTTTCAGATAGGTCCTTAAAGTTTCGAGTTTGTTTCAGATAGGTCCTTTAACTTTGGCTTAACGGAGGTTGATAGAAAGGACCTATCTGAAACAAACTCGAAAC
>Ga0228710_1010259_pt1 | contig 12597 bp, 9 predicted proteins | sample MedpolnodulmetaG_FD_177995 | JGI IMG/M metagenome (GOLD analysis project Ga0228710, IMG submission 177995) | Root nodule microbial communities from Medicago polymorpha collected in Santa Monica, California, United States - pink nodules | ecosystem: Host-associated > Plants > Roots > Nodule...
TTTTTTAATTAAACTTTTAATGCCTTTTTTTTTATTATTTGTTTAGTCTTCAGCTTCTTTTTTTTTAGTTTTTGTCCATATCCAAATAGTCCAAGTCTAGAAATTTTCATCCCAATCCAAGCCAAACACAGACTGTCACAAAGCCTCAACCCATCCCAATCCTTTCACACGCCTCATCTCAGGCACCCAGATACGTTCCAATCCCCCAAATATCAGTAACAAATTCGTTTTTTCCTCCCCAAGTTACTGACTCTCTGCTCCTCTCAACAAACCTTGACCTAGGATTCCCGCACTATAAATAAAGAACCTGCACGCACATAGAAGGGCACCGAAAAATTGCACAACAAAACCTGCAAAACAACCAGAAACCAGAGAACAAAATCAAAACCATAACACAACATCACACCTGTCACATAAACCCAAATCAAAACCGTAACACAACACAAATCTGAATCGGTTCCAACAACAACAAACCGGCGCGGCTCAAACCGTCACACAGCCACACATCAATCGGACAAACAGCAAGCAGAATCGAATCCACACACAAACCAGCGGCGCACACAGCCACTACAAGCTAAACGGATCGACACCGAACCGGAGGCAAAGAAGGACGAATCCGCCAATCCCACAGCACCAGAATCGCACCACCATTCAAAAGGTAGTATCTTTGTTTTCTCTCTCTTAATTTGTAGACCTAGGAACATAGATGCGTGTTTTGAAATTTTGGGATTAAGAAACGAGTGTAGAAGGAGAAATAAGTAGAAAGAGTCAAAAATTTGAAAAAAGGGAGTTGTTTATACAACTCCAGCAGCGGCGCCGCCGTCTAAGACGGCCGGCCACCACTCTTCTCGTCGGAGAAGAAGATGAGTGAGGGAGGAGAGAGAATAGAGCATTCTGCTCTCAAAGAAAAGAAGAGAAGAGAGAGAAAGAAAAGGGAAAATGGGAGATTTCTTTGTCTACAGACCTTATATAGCAAGCCCATGACCCGACCCAGCACTCAACAAACTGACCCGTTTCTCCCTTCGGACCGAACCGGTCCAAAACCAATTCCCTCAGGTCCAACGCGTGCCTTCTGTCTTTCTTCATTTCTATTTTCTGCACACCCCCCTGATTACTGCCTACACCCCCCGTCACCTTTTTTTTGTCATTTTCATGCATTTTTAAATTTCCCCTGCATCTTATTTGTTCTTTATCTTATTATTATTTATCAGCATCCACATATTTATTTTCACGTCTTATTATTTTTATCTTTATTTTTTTGCTCGCATTGATTTAGAATGTAATTAATTAGCCTTTGATGTAATTTATTTAATTACGTCTTTTTGCACATAATTTAGAATGTAAAGGTAGGCTTTGATGTAATTTATTTTATTGCAGACCTTAGAATGTATAATAGGTTTTTATGTAATAGCTTTAGGTGCATGTGTGCGTGTGGGCGTGTATGTTTACCTTTTATGCTTGGTAGTTTAGGTTAAAGGTCCTCGTGGTGGTCCAACACCACCATAAGGTACCTACGTTTTACTTTCCTTGCTCCGTTAGTTTAATTTTAGTCTTATTATTCAAAAAAACAAACAAATATGCAAATAACAAAAATCACAAAAAAATCTTTCACAATAAACCTTGATTCCCAAAATCAAGTGACCTCTTTATTTTTTATTCTTTCATAAATCAAACACTGCAATCTAAATTAATCATATCTTAAGTCATTTTTCTTTCAACATAAATAACACAAACAAATTTATTTCGCCACTTGGCTTTTCATTTTAAAACCTTTTTCAAAACTAATAAAAAAACACACCACAAATCAAACGTCAATTTCTATTCTGAACTACGAGGTTTTGATCCCTCACGGGTACGTAGGCAAATGACACTCGTCCTTCCAAATCAATAAAAAATGTAGATAAATAGGCCTCTTTTTCCTTTACCACTTTAATTCCTTTTTTCAAAACAAGCAAGTTGATAGCACAAAACGTTAAATAAAACCAAGAGGTTCCCGTAGAGTACTACGGACATAAAGGGTGCTAACACCTTCCCTTTGTGTAACTAACCCTCGAACCCAAAATCTCTTCAAAGGGGTATTTCGAACTTTTTAACCTTTTTCTCTTAAAATTAAATGTTCAGTCGCTAAATAAAATAGTGAGTCAAAAGCTAATCAAATAGTCTTGACCTCCGAAAAATGACGCGACAGAAATGGCGACTCCACTGGGGACCCCCCTAAGAGGGTTGAGCCTAACTTGGCTTTATTTTAATTCTTTGTGCTATTAACTTGCTTAAAAACAAAAAATAAAAGATGAAAATACGTGTACATATGTTTTCTTCCTTCTTCTTTCTTCTTTCTTACGTGAGTGGTGAGATCATAAGTCCTACACCCGGACTTGAGGGAAATATAAGATAGGAGTGGTAGAATCATAGTGACATTCCAAGAGTATTCTCGTGTTTTTCAACATGTGATATGGCCACACTTAGCGGAGGATCTTGAAGTGGTATATGTCGGCGTGTGTTGTCACGTTTAGACCTTATTACGTTTAAGTATCCATCGAAGCTAAGGACCTTTAGTCACCTTTGACCCATCTTGGCCTTTTAGGACGTAGTGCAGTGGCTAACCAAGTGTTGTCTTGGAACTAGTCGACATGCGATGCTACACTCAAACGAGACTTTCCTACGAACGTTGTTGGATCAGGTGTTGTCCCGTCACCCAATAAAATTCGGAGGGGGTTGGACTTTGGGAACTTGGTAGAACCTGTGATACAGGTACATTTGAAACCATAGTCCTTACCAAATGGCGTTGTTACCCTCGACTCCAACACTATGGACCTTAACCTCACCATGTTTTCTGCATAATCATGCATACATGCATTCTTCCATAAATATTTTTTTCTCATTCATTAAACATCGAAGGACTTATATAAGTATTTTGTAAACATCAGAAATATGGAAGGTGCTATAAGGAGAACTCATAGGTATGAATTCAAAAAACCGGATTTGGAAAGCTTAAGGAAGCTAGCGGATATGCTAAAGAATCCATATCACTTTTGAAGGCGGTATGGATATCTTCTCAATATTCTCAAAACAAACGTTGATGAAGGGCTCCTCAATACTCTGGTCCAGTTCTATGATCCGCTTTACCACTGTTTTACTTTCCCTGATTACCAGCTTGTTCCCACACTTGAAGAGTACTCCCACTGGGTGGGCTTACCAGTACTTAACCAAGTACCCTTCTATGATCCTTAAACCATTCCTAAGATCCCAGCCATTGCGAAAGCTCTCCAACTTGAAACATCCGATATAAAAAACAACCTTACCACCAAAGCAGGTCTCCAATGTCTACCCTTCAATTTCCTTTACCAAAAAGCCACCAATTTTGCTAAAAGATTGAATGTCGATGCCTTTGAGTCTATCCTAGCCTTACTTATCTATGTCATTGTACTTTTCCCGAACGTTGACAACTTTGTCGACATGAATGCCATCTGAATTTTCTTAACCCAAAACCCCATCCCTACTTTGCTTGTTGATACCTACTTTTCCATCCATGACCGTACCGACAAAGTGCGTGGACTCATCATCTGTTGTACACCTTTACTACAAACATGGTTTACTTCACACTTACCCCGTCCAGAATTCAGGCCAGAGAAGCTTCTGTGGTCTAGAAAAATCATGGCCCTTACCCCTGCCAACATAGTGTGGTTCAACCCAGTTATTGACCCAGAAATTATTATTGATCGTTGTGGAGAATTCAACAATGTACCTCTTCTCGGGACACGTGGGGGAATCAGCTATAACCCAGCTCTTGCCAGACGCCAGTTTGGATACCCTATGAAGATGAGCCCTCTTTACCTCTTCCTAGACAATGAATTTTTCTTCTACAAAAAGGATGGTGCGAAAAAGAAAGCACAATTTGTGAAAGCCTGGCATTCCATTATCGAGATGGATAAGAATCAATTGGGGAGAAAGTCGAATACTGCCCAGGAATCTTACGTCCAATGGGTCATCAATCGAGCAAACAAACTCAAGATGCCTTACCCCCTGCAAAGGTTCGTGACCTCGACCACTCTGACAATACCTTCACCTTTACCCCCTAAAACTCTAGAGGAGAGCCAAGAGCGGGAAGCTACCTTGATCTCTGAAAATGCTGCTTGGCAAGGACAGTATCAAGAAGCCGTGCGTGAGAATGACGTTCTAATGGGCCTACTGGAGCAGAAAGCTTGGGAACTCTGCAAGAAGGAACAAAAGATCATCGAACTAGTTAATGTGATCCAAGAGAAGGATGCCATACTCGATCGAATTCCCGGGGGAAAGAAGAGGCGCATGGACCTCTTTGACGGCCCACATTCAGATTTCGAGGATTAACTTACTTCAGGAGCTTGATGGTTTCCAATTACTCTTTTTTACGTACTTTGGAGTCTATCCCATGGCTCGGTTTGTTAAAAAGGGAATTATCTTTTAGCACTTCAATTATTCAATGAAATTTTCAATTATGATGTTTACAATTACTTTGACAAGTCCTTCGATAAATAAAAAATGTGTCTATTTTTGCATAAACATCATGCATCATCTTGCATTTCATAGTTTCAAAGTCCGAGTCTCACAAGGTTTTCTCTTCCATAAAAAGGTCAAACGTGGTCTGACATCCTCTTTCAAAGTCAGCTCGCACCTACAACACTCATGCAAACAAAAAGAAAGAACATATCAGTTTGAACAAGAAATCCACGAGCATTCGTAAAGAGGTAACAACACTCCAGGGCGAGTTAAAGAGACTGAATACCCTGGTAGCTTCACAAAATCAGCCTCAATTCCAGCAAGGGCCCGAACGCCAACATCAACAGTAGCCTCAACAACAGGCTCCAAGGATGCAGTTTGACCCAATCCTAATGACATATGCGGAGCTGCTTCCCATCCTGCTTCAGGAGAACCTTGTCAAGACCAGAGAGCCTCCTCGAATGCCTAATGTGCTGCCGGTTTGGTATCAACCTGACCTTTCCTGTGCCTTCCATCAAGGAGGACCCGGCCATGACATCGAGCATTGTCTCTCTTTGAAGACTGAAGTCCAAAAGCTGATTGAAGCCAATACCTTGCTCTTCTTCGAATGAATTCAGATGGACAATCTGATCCACTGTCGTGACACATAGAGTGGTTAATCGCAATTGGGTCGCTCTTAATGTTCCTTCCACTACTCATTCGTTCAAATAATTTTGTTTGTTATTTACTGCTTTTCAAAATATCCTTTCGTCCTGCCCGAGACGAAAGCGAACCATTCTAGGGCTTTTTGCTTCATGTTTTTCCGTCATTAATAAAAAGGTCGTTTTCATCCCGACTATATTTTTATTTTGTGCTTGTTCTGGAAAAATGGTGATACAAAAAACAAAAAATTTAATCATTCTCAAATATCTGCATAATCATAACTTATACATGTCAAAATCAAATAATCAAATCATGCATTAATAAACTCGTTGAACACATTAACCGTGTACTCTCTTCCAACTTTGAGTTCCTTGTATCCGAAGCCGAAGAGGAGAATGATGAGATTCCCGACAAGATCTCTCACATACTGGGGCATCTTAGCCGTCAAAGCAACAAACAAAAATCAAGAAGATTGTCCAGAAGATGGCATTCACTTACAAAGACTGACGCGAGATGATATCGTTACCTTACGTGGGTATCGTGCTTTCAATACACATTTCAACAGGGACAATCCCCCCTCTTTCCCTCAGTATACAACATGGAGGTCGTGCTTCCTGTGAAGGTCGAAGTCCCGTCGACAGGAGTCTGTCGAAGTCCAAGCTTGATTGAACTTAAAATGCATGACGACCTTGTACAACTATACCAAAAGAAGTTTAAAACAAGCTTCCAACAAGAAGGTGCGTCCCCATGAACTTCAACAGGGAGACTTTGTGCCCAAGAGGGTACTATCTTTTCAACCAGACTCCAGGGGCAAGTGGACGCCTAACTATGAAGGCTCGTGTGCAATGACTTTTACAACTATGGATGGTGGCAAACTTGTACGCCCTATGAAAGCCGATGCAGTCAAGAAATACTTTGTCAAAAAATAAAAAGCTCGATAAGTCGCAAATCCTAAAAAGCGGCTGAGGCAAAAATGAGCGTCTCGGTGGACTGAAAACCCAAAAGGGCGGTCCAGGCAAAAATTAGAGACAAAAAATAAATAAATAATAATTATCCTGATAGGTTGAAACCCGAAAAGGGCGATCTATGCAAAAGTTAAGGATCATGACAAGGTAACTGCATCAGTCAGGCACGATCCACTTGGGGCATCCAGTTATCAGAAGACCTCCGATTCGAAACATCTGCAGATTAAAGACTCGGAACAGGGGCTATTCAAAATTGGTAGGGAGAATAGCGGTTATTGTGTTCAATGTACCCTTCCCATTACATTAACCATTTTCCAAAATTTTCAAAGATCCGTGGAACGACGCCATTGGCAGGTTACCACCCAATTCATCAAATTTGAACCTGTGCCCATTTATTTGGAACTCTCACTTATTCTATTTGCATAATTTCTTCTATTTTTTATGGCAATACTTGAAGCAAAAATTTTCAAAATACAAAACTTTTTTACATTTTTTGAAAAGTGTGAACAACAAACACACCTTCTTTGAACTCACGAGTAGTTGAAGCGTACATTAGCATCTGATTCGAGAACGGTTACATTCCGGAAGAGAAACACGGCTAAGCACTATGGAGAGGACCTCTGCTTTGAGCAAGATGCAGTCATAATCCAGAAATACAAAAAAAAAAGAGAAAAAAATCAAAAAGCTCGCTAAGTTGAAAACCTAAAAAGGCGACTTAGGCAATAGAGAGCGTCCCGGTGGATTGAAAACCCGAAAGGGCGGTCCAGGCAAAAATTAGGGGAATAAAAAAGGAATATACTCCCGGTGGATTGAAAACCCGAAAGGGCGATCCAGGCAAAAGTTAGGGATTTTTCAAAAAAAATAAAAATAAAACAAAAAGCATGACTGCTGAAGCGCCAATGGAAAAAACACTCTGTGCCGATTTACAAATGGCGACTTCCTCCAGACTTTGGGTCAACAATGAGCTTTATCCCCAAGAGACATCAGTTGCTACCTTGTACCGGGTTTTACCTCGTCAACGGCTCGATTTGTTCACAATAATATCATCTCCAAGGAAGTTTGCCGAGTGTTTGTACTGCAACGTCAGTCCGCCTCCCATCTTACATGTTTTGTCTCGTTTCATCGAGTTCACCCGTCATATGCAATCATACAGTCGTACAATCATCTATAGTTTATACATTCATACACTCATACAATTATACATTCATACATTAATACTTTCACACATTAATGCATACTCATCATATACACAATATCAATTCATACATGGTTGCATCAGTCACCCAAAATCTTGTTTCGGTCGTATCCCTTCAGTTCGGTCTTTACTTATATTTGTGTCTAACCGCAAGTTCCTACAAATGAACATCTTGCATTTACCTTCTTATCGTCGAAAGTGTCATCCCCAGTGTGTCTGGTCCAGAGATGTCACTCATTATAAGCCCGGTGGATTTCGGCAACTTTTTTCATGAAGCCCAGTGGATTCTAGCGAACTTTTGTGAAACCTTATCAAAAACCGAGTGGATTCTCGCAAATGTTTACCAAGCCGGGTGGATTCTGGCGAAAACTTTTACGAAACCAGGTGGATTTCCGGCAAACTTTCATAAGCCAAACAGATAGTTTGCAAATTTTCTTCTCTTATCAAAAGTGTCATTCTCAGCGTGTCTGGTCAAGAAATGTCACTTGTCTGTTTCTGGCCGCCAGTCCTAAACAACGGACCGCTTCAGTTTACTTTTTATCTTGTTTCAAGCCGGCAGTCCTAAACAGCGGACCGCTTGAGTTTACTCTTTTATCTTGTTTCAAGCCGCCAGTCCTAAACAACGGACCGCTTGAGTTTACTCTTTTACTTTGTTCCAGGCCGCCAGTCCTAAACAACGGACCGCTCGAGTTTACTTTTTACTTTGTTCCAAGCTGCCAGTCCTAAACAACGGACCGCTTGAGTTTACTCTTTATTTTGTTTCGAGCCGCCAGTCCTAAACAACGGACCGCTTGAGTTTACCTTTTTATCTTGTTTCGAGCCGCCAGTCCTAAACAACGGACCGCTTAAGTTTACTCTTTATTTTGCTTCGAGCCGCCAGTCCTAAACAATGGACCGCTCGAGTTTACTTTTTACTTTGTTCAAAGCTGCCAGTCCTAAACAACGGACCCCTTGAGTTTACCTTTCATCATGTTTCAAACGGTCAGTTCCAACCAATGAACAATTTGAGATCACATTTTATTTTCTCGAAAGTGTCAACCCCAGTGTGTCTGGTCAAGAGGTGTCACTAAAAGGTTTGTCTCCGTTAAGCCATCGTTCTGAATCGACATGATAGTACACAATCATTTTCCCCAGTGGAACTACTGTATCCCCTAGTGGGGTCGGATCCCTCTTCTTCTGCAAGTTTGGGCATCCTTTGATCTTTCTCTTTCCAGTCAAATCATCTTTGTCGTCCTGCATTCATAATTACATCACGAGCATTCATAACATCTTAAGTCAAAAATGGTGTACTTGTATTTAAGTCTCTTTGACTCGTCAAATCAAAGATTTCATCTTCAAATCTCCGGACGAAGAAACTTAAATAGGGGCATCTATCATACCCCAATTTTTGACCTAAGATGTCACTGACACGTGTCGTTAGACCCTACATTCATGCACAATTTAACCTGATCGATCTCTGCATTTCGATGAAAATTCGACAGAGAGGTATTTTAAGAGAGGTATTTTAAAATACCTCGTTGTGGTTCCGAGTCGGGCCCTCTTCTCTTTTTATTTTTGTTTTAGTTTTAATTTCAATCTTTTATTTAAGTTTTTAAGTAACTTCAATTTTGCATATAAAAATCTTTATTTTTTTTAATTAAACTTTTAATACCTTTTTTTTTATTATTTGTTTAGTCTTCATCTTCTTTTTTTTTAGTTTTTGTCCATATCCAAATAGTCCAAGTCCAGAAATTTTCATCCCAATCCAAGCCAAACACAGACTGTCACAAAGCCTCAACCCATACCAATCCTTTCACACGCCTCATCTCAGGCACCCAGATACGTTCCAATCCCCAAATATCAGTAACAAATTCGTTTTTTCCTCCCCAAGTTACTGACTCTCTGCTCCTCTCAACAAACCCTGACCTAGGATTCCCGCACTATAAATAAAGAACCTACACACACACACAGAAGGGCACCGAAAAATTGCACAACAAAACCTGCAAAACAACCAGAAACCAGAGAACAAAATCAAAACCGTAACACAACATCACACCAGTCACATAAATCCAAATCAAAACCGTAACACAACACGAATCCAAATCGGTTCCAACAACAACAAACCGGCGCGGCTCAAACCGTCACAGAGCCACACATCAATCGGACAAACAGCAAGCAGAATCGAATCCACACACAAACCAGCGGCACACACAGCCACCACAAGCTAAACGGAACGACACCGAACTGGAGGCAGAGAAGGACGAATCCGCCAATCCCACAGCACCAGAATCGCACCACCATTCAAAAGGTAGTATCTCTGTTTTCTCTCTCTTAATTTGTAGACCTAGGAACATAGATTCGTGTTTTGAAATTTTGGGATTAAGAAACGAGTGTAGAAGGAGAAACAAGTAGAAAGATTCAAAAATTTGAAAAAAGGGAGTTGTTTATACAACTCCAGCGGCGGCGCCGCCGTCTAAGACGGCCGGCCACCGCGCTGTCGCCACCTCCGACCACTCTACTCGTCGGAGAAGAAGATGAGTGAGGGAGGAGAGAGAACAGAGCATTCTGCTCTCAAAGAAGAGAAGAGAGAGAAAGAAAAGGGAAAATGGGAGATTTCTTTGTCTACAGCCCTTATATAGCAAGCCCATGACCCGACCCAGCACTCAACAAACCGAACCGTTTCTCCCTTTGGACCGAACCGGTCCAAAACCAATTCCCTCAGGCCCAACGCGTGCCTTCTGTCTTTCTTCATTTCTATTTTCTGCACACCCCCCGATTACTGCCTACACCCCCCGTCATCTTTTTTTGTCATTTTCATGCATTTTTAAATTTCCCCTACATCTTATTTGTTCTTTATGTTATTATTATTTATCAGCATCCACATATTTATTTTCACGTCTTATTATTTTTATCTTTATTTTTTTGCTCGCATTGATTTAGAATGTAATAGGTCTCTTTTTCCTTTACCACTTTAATTCCTTTTTTCAAAACAAGCAAGTTGATAGCACAAAACGTTAAATAAAACCAAGAGGTTCCCGTAGAGTACTACGGACATAGAGGGTGCTAACATCTTCCCTTTGTGTAACTAACCCCCGAACCCAAAATCTCTTCAAAGGGGTATTTTGAACTTTTTTCCCCTTTTCTCTTAAAATTAAATGTTCAGTCGCAAAATAAAATAGTGAGTCAAAAGCTAATCAAATAGCCTTGACCTCCGAAAAATGACGCGACACTTTGTCTCGAAAGTATTTCGTTTTGTATTCGGTAAAATGAAAGTACTGGAATGTCTTTGTCGCAAAAATGAGATTTTGGTCTATTTGGTTTCGTATTCGGTAAAATGAAGGTATTGGAATGTCCTTGTCGCGAAAACGAGATTTTAGCCTATATGGTTACAATTTTGATAAATATGAAGGTTGAACTTGTCCATTGATTTAAAACATAATATTTGAACCTATTTGGTTGTAAATTCGGTAAAATGAAAGTATTGAAATGACAATTGTCGCGAAAGTGAAAATTTAGCCTATGTGGTGACAAGTATGATAAATGAGAATTTTGAACTTGTCCCTCAAGGTCGCGAAACATGATATTTGAACCTATTTGGTTTTAAATTCGGTAAACTCAAAGTAATGGGATGATCCTTATCGTAAAAACGCGATTTTAGCTTATATGGTTACAAGTTTGATAAATATGATGATTGACCATTTTCCTCGATGTCCCTTGATGCGAAACATGATATGTGAACCTATTTAGTTTCATATTCGGTAAAATGAAAGTATTGGAATGACCCATGTCGCGAAGTTTGATAAATGGGAGGTTTGAACTTGTCCCTTGAATTCCTTGTTGCAAACATGATATGTGTACCTATTTGGTTTTGTATTTAGTAAAGTGAAAGTATTGGATTGATGACCCTTGTCGCGAAAATGTAATTTTGGTCTATTTGCCTACAACTTTGATAAATGGGAAGTTTGAATTTGTCCCTTGATGCGAAAAATGATATGTGAACCTATTTGGTTTCAAATTCGGTAAAATGAAAGTATTGAAAAGACCCTTGTCGCGAAGTTTGATAAATGAAAAGTTTGAACTTGTCCCTTGACGTCCCTTGTTGCAGACATGATATGTGAACCTATTTGGTTTTGTATTCGGTAAAATGAAAGTATTGGATCGACCCTTGTCGCGAAAATGAGATTTTGGTCTATATGCCTACAAGTTTGATAAATGGGATGTTTGGACTTGTCCCTTGATGCGAAACATGATATGTGAGCATGTTTGATTTTGTATTCTGTAAAATGGAAGTGTTTGAATGACTTTGTCTCGAAAGTATTTGGTTTTGTATTCGGTAAAATGAAAGTACTGGAATGTCTTTGTCGCGAAAATGAGATTTTGGTATATTTGGTTTCGTATTCGGTAAAATGAAGGTATTGGAATGTCCCTTGTCGCGAAAATGAGATTTTAGCCTATATGGTTACAATTTTGATAAATATGAAGGTTGAACTTGTCCCTTGAATTAAAACATAATATTTGAACCTATTTGGTTTTAAATTCGGTAAAATGAAAGTATTGAAATGACGGTTGTCGCGAAAGTGAAAATTTAGCCTATGTGGTTACAAGTTTGATAAATGAGAAGTTTGAACTTGTCCCTCAAGGTCGCGAAACATGATATTTGAACCTATTTTGTTTTATATTTTTTAAATTGAACACATGCGTTTTCTCTACTATCATATTGTTTCTCGATGACTCTTGTCATAAAATGAGATTTTGAGATCTTTAGACATTGTTCATTGTCGTTCAACTTATGTTCCACTATTGTTCATAATATACATGCTACTTTTCACGCAACTTTGACAACCGTAAATTGCATATTTATCTCCATCGACAACACCATCAAAATTGCCACAAACCATCGAGTTTATCGTGGAAGGCACTGCGACAATCTGACGCCTCACACACTGCTACATGTCGCCCTATGCGCATATGAGTGTGTTCCAGGCCCTTTTTCTTCGTTTCTTCGTCTTTTTAGGCGTTTGCTTCCATATAAGTTGTATTGGGACCTGAGAACTGAATTCCTCCCTCTGTAAAGTCTTCTGAGGCCCCTCGAATCTTCATTCTTGATCTTCCCAAGATCTTCACTAATCTTTGGATGTTCTTGCTTTGCCAATTTGCATGATTTCTTTGTGAATTATAGGAAAGTTTATATTTTGAATCGATGACACTTGATACGAAAATGTGATATTTGAGCATAGACGTTTTTAAACTACAAATTGGAAGTATGAGTTTTGTCTTGTATTATAATGTTTTTTGATGACCCTTGACGCAAAAATTGGAAACTTGATTAGAAGTTTGATA
>Ga0228710_1010260_pt1 | contig 12597 bp, 2 predicted proteins | sample MedpolnodulmetaG_FD_177995 | JGI IMG/M metagenome (GOLD analysis project Ga0228710, IMG submission 177995) | Root nodule microbial communities from Medicago polymorpha collected in Santa Monica, California, United States - pink nodules | ecosystem: Host-associated > Plants > Roots > Nodule...
AACAAAGGTTGTAAGGTGCAGGATTTGAGAGGTTATCTCAAGCATCATAGTGGAAACTCTCACAAGATTGTGAGGAGTGGACTAGCCCACGTTGGATGAACCACTATAACTCTTTGTGTGTTCTTTCTCTTCCCTTTACTCTTTTAAATTCAGTATCACTATACACACACAACACAGTTACTTGATTAAATCAGTTTCTGTATAATCTGCACAAGAATGTCAGAACGTTCTGAAACAATTTCACTAACTTAACTTTTCCAAGTAAACCACTTGAGAATTAATTTTAAGTTGCAGGTTAATTTTTAAAGGGTCACAATTCAAACCCCCCTTCCTTGTGACTATTTTATTCACTTCAGTTTTGAAAGAGGTAAAGTGTTTGAAGGTTTGAGGTTTTTGAGGACAGAGATTGAGAAGTGGGTTTGATGTTAGTGGCGAAGACATGGAAGAGAGGATGAAAGATAGTGTGAAATTAATCTAGTGTTGAAGGAGTATGATAAGAGTGTATTCTTTATTTAATTCAATGGCTAACATTAATTTTCCCATGGTGGAAAACAACTCTCTTTTCCCATGCTAAATCCCATCTATATTGGTATCACTAACTTAGCTTCCTTCCAGCAAGAGCAGTTCGACATGTATGACCAACTAATTGACAGTTCATTTATAAAAGAAAAAAATATGTGAGGGGTGTGTTGAAAAGAAAAAAAATTCAAATCTGACATTGAAAATAGATAAGACTTGATTAAAATTTATACGCATTTTCTTTTTTATAAAAGAAGGAAAGCAACAAAAAAAAACACTAAAGGAGTAATATTTCTCATTTCATGAGGATAAAATGAAAAGTGATGGAAAAGAATGAAAATGTAGAGTGGGGTGACCAATGACAAAGAGCAACAAGTTATTACATTACGACTAATGAGTCCTAATTTTTTTATATTAACTGTGCACATTTTTTACAATACAGTCAAATAAGATTTAGCAACATAGATGTTCAATGATATATTTTAGAAAGAACAAAACTTTTTTTTAGGGAATAAAGAACAAAACTTAGTTACCGTAGGTGTTTTTCGTATAGTTCTTAATTAAAATTACATCTATGTTGGATATAACAAACTTTGAGAAATCATGAATTTAAAGAAATCATGATAAATTTAGTTATGAATCAAACAAATATCATCTAAAGAATTATATATAAGTTTTTTCCTTTTAAAAACTAATTTCATAAAATGTTATTTATTACGGTGAAACTGGTTGGTTATCTGTATAAAATGTTTGATTCTATAAATAAATAAATAATCTTTAAACTAATTTTCTGCAATAATAACTTTCTAAATAAAGAAATGTATTTTGTTGTGAAATGTGAACTAATAAACAATTTGGAAAAGAAAAAAAAAAATATATGCAAAGGATTAGGGTGGTAAAGAGACTCAGATTTTCACTTAAATTTACTTCAGATCTGTGACTTTTTTATATACAAGTAATATAAAATAATTTTCAAAAAATATTTTTAAAGGCATATTATATAGTAACCTGTATTGCAAACTAAATAACATGAATTATGTCCAACATTGAGTGTGCTGACTCAATGGAAAATTGCTTATTTCACTTCAAAAATTGCTCTTTTAACACTCCGAAAATACCAAAGTACTTCAATGACAGTTAAATGTCGTCGGAGTATGTTAAAAAAATCCACCAAGTTACCTCAATTCTCAATAACAAGTGATCCTCTAGCATTTATCACCATGGATACTATAATGGTGATGAAAGGTTTTATATATTCCTGTAAAAATAACAAAAGAAGGAATACGCACATGAATACCATTTTGTAACACATACTATGAAATCAAATAATAAATGGGACACCTCGAACTGTTGTAGACACTCTACCTTGCATAAAAAGATAGACTTAAAAGCATTACTTGGTTAGCAATATAGGGCATAGCGAGCGTTTGCATGGACTTCCACACTAAGCATAACATGTCATCTTGTCTAAAGTCTAAACACACACACACACTATGCATCTAAATATTTTTATACAAGTAATTATTTTACTTTAGTTTATTATAGAAATGAACTTGGTGGATTTTTTTAACGGACTCCAACGAACTTCCGTCAAAGATTTTTTTTCATTTTTTTTTTGTTCCTAAGGTTGGGAATGTAATGGCAGTTACTTGCTATTGGAATTTTAATAAACAACAGTTAACTATCAATAAGGTTATTTTGATATTTTTGGGGTGTTAAAGAGCAATTTATGAAGTGAAATAAGCAATTTTCGACTAAAAGTGGGTGCTTGTTTCAAGTTTAAATGTCGTATTGTGGCTTTGGGCCTTTGGGCTTGGTTCCTCCTTAATACATCTATGTTGACCAGACCAGGCATCAGAAACATCATATCGTAGTGATATTAGCACCCTCGTTTTGATGTATTTATTTATTTGTCTGACATGAATATCTTCTATGCGCAATTGTACATATTAATTTCTAACCTTGGATATGATTATAATAGATAACAAATCTCTCCCTCAAGAAATTTAACAGTACGACATCATTCTCAAAGTTGGATTCGAATTCATGATTTCTAGTTAAGTTGGAAGAGATTATTTACTATCTTATCCAATTGATATATTTATATTAAGTCTCTTCAATTTTTTCTTCTCAGAATGTCTTTATCTAAAAGTTTATTTCAAGAACTTATTGACGCAGGTTGTGGGGTAGTTAACATCTGAAAGCTAACTTTTTAACATTTTACGATGTCTAGAAATTTATATTTAATCTATTTAAATCAAATTGGAGCCTAAAATTTGAGGTTCCTCAAAAACAACGAAGTACATTATTAAAAAAAGAAAAATATCAAAACACCCCATAAAAAATCATCTTTCAACCAGATTTTGTGGCTGAGAGTATATTATGAGTGGAAAAGGTATTAACATCCTAGACCATCCATTAAAATCAACGATCTATGATTAATCATACAAAATCGCTAAGCGAATAAGTTACATAGATTTCTAGCTATTTTTCTATCAAATTTCACAAAGCAAGACTTTAAACCTGCTTAATGAATTTGACATAACTGTATTTTATGCTGAAAGACACCAGTACACAAAAGCTTACTGAATTCATACCTTCTTTTTTTTTTTTAACAAATACTGAATTCATACCTAAATGGTTCTAACACACGATAAATTGCACACAAGAGTATATATAAACAGCATATAAAAGTAGAAAAGGTAGAAAAAATGATAGAAGATTAGGTTGTAAGTGTGTATTAATCTCAGAGCCGGCCTTATGCAAGAGCATCAAGGCCTTTGGCACAGGACCTCAAACTTAAAGGACCTCAAAATTTGAAAAAAAGGAGAAAAAACTTGTACCTACGGATAAAATCCGTCACTAAATGTTATATTTCTGTAGGTAAAAACTCAGAATAGAAAATATAAATAGATAAATAGGAAATATAAATAGGAAATATAACTAAGATAAATAGGAAATATAAATAGGGAATATAACTAAGACAAATAAGAGAATTGTAGAAATAAATTAAAAGAGGGAGGATAAAAGGTTGGATCCTAAACAAAGAAGAGAGAATCCGAATGAGAGAGAGAGATTAAAAAATACATCACACAAATTACTAACTTTGTTGCCACAAGCACAACTCTTGTCTTCACACGTCCTTAGTGAGTGGCTTTGCTTCTTTTGGTCTTAGAGTCACTCAAATTATCACAAAAATTCTTTTTTTAGCGAAAGTGTAAAAGAGGATAAACTTAAGAGCTAGTTTTTTATTTTTTATTTTTATTGAAGGCCAAAATTGTAATTATGCCTACAATTTAAACGTAAGAGGGAAGATTAGAGAGAAATCGTGAGAGGGTAGATTAGAGTTGTTAGTGAGAGGGAAGGTTAGAGAGAAACCATGAGAGGCCAAAACTGCAATTAAGTTTTAGTTTTATGTTAGAGTTGTTAGGGTCATTTTTTTTTTGGATAAAATTGTATATGACTTTTATGAATGGAAAAAACTTAGGTACAATTTCACTTAGGTGCTTTTCCTATGGTTCTTAACTAAATTCACCATGATTTCTTTAAATTCATACTTTTCTTAAAGTTTGTTATATCCAAAAAAAATTGTATTTTTAGTTAAGAACCATATGAAAAACACCTACAGAATTGTATCTAAGTTTTGTCCTATATGAATTTAAATTATAATATTTTAGTTAATATTTACCGCTTCCTCCAATATTTTAGGTAAGATCTGCCATGATTAAATTTTAATAGTCGACTTGATTCATGGGGAGCAGAACCTATTTTTAGGGCTTGTATTACTAAATTTCGTCTGTTTTTTATATAGTATCTTAATGATCAATCATGGTATTGACTGTTCCAAATTACTTTCAATCCATATTAACATTTCAGAATCTCCCTCGATCCTGATAACCATTTATTTCATATGTATGCAGTAGGAATCAGACTCTTCAATTAATAACGACGCTTGTTTGCTTAGAATGATGATTATGTATAGTTAAATGATGCACGTAATTCGAAAATGATATTTCGATTTAGGAAGTGTTAGACATAGACTTTCTCTGTAAATTATGACATGGGTGGGAGCATTATAGTTGTGAGACAACATACTAGATTTACAATCACATACATTGTTGGATCTTAATGTCACTGTATTTATATATAACTGATCTAGACATAGGAAGTTAACAGAAATAATGGACCTTGCAACCATTGTTAGACATAGAAACGTACAATGAGCAACAAATGAATATATGATTGAAATAGGAGGGGTATATAATCGACGAAGGAAAGCATTAGACGATCTAGTTAATGGAATTTAATCCCAATAATATTATCTCTTTGTTCTTGTTTCCTTATTTCATTTCATAGACCAATTCATGTACAAAAAATCCATCTTTCCACACTTAAACAATATTTGTCGTTGAAAGAATTTGGTATAGATAGAAAGATAAGGGAAATGAGAATGAAGAGTTTATGATATATATGGCTATATTATGTGGACTGTATTCAAAGGTAAATACCTTTGTATACATGGTGGAATACTAAGTGATTCTATCACAATTAATTGTCTAATAATTAAGAAATATGATACAATTAGTAACTGATATGCAGTACTATCTAAGGATGTGAATCAGCAAATATTCATTATTCTTTAACTGGTATCACACAATTCTTTGTGGATACAATAACTTTGAATACTTATTTTTTTATACCACTAAAAGAATCAATCCATCAATCGTTTCTGAATGATTTTGATAGACATTAGTACGTTATTCAAAGAGATTTTGATTCAGGACTACTATGTGTTTCTAAGTCCAAAAACCCTCTCGTGTATCACTTGCAAACTTGATTATTCCTTGCATTTTATAGCGATTAATTAAAAAGGATAAATTAATTTATCACTTTAATACTATGATGACTTAAAAGTAATTTTGGAAGGTCTTTTTGGCTTTCTCGTCATGTGTAAGGTCAATGTTAGCCAAGTTAGCATGTTTGACCATCCATAATAAAAGTGTCTTCCTTATACTTATAAGACCTGATATACTCTTATTGTAGAGCAAGATAATAGGATGCCTGTTAGGGAGAACAAATTTACTATGCACTATCTCGGCGTGACTTGATAGATGATTATATTTGAAGAGATATATAGATCTACATGATATTGGTGGATCCCACCAAATATTGATCCAACTGAATATTATAATTTATAGTTACGTGGTCGATCTTAATATTTTTAGTGTCATAAACACAACAATAAAATTATGTTCTTTTATTCCTGTGAGTTTAGTTCAGTTGATAAGGATATTGCATATTATATGTAGGGGCTGAAGTTCGAACCCCAGACACCCCATTTCTCTACATTTAATTGTGAGTTCTAGCCACTAGACTACTTGACCAAGAAAAATATTATGTTCTTTTAATTATTTCAATATTTTTTTCTTGTATTTTTTGTTGCAAAAGATTCATTTATACTCAAAGTTTTTTTAAAAGTACTTTTTCAATAGAATTAATCAAAGTTAATTAAAAATATATATCTATATAGTACTAACTATTAAATAAAAATAATAATTTTGGTGCCTCTAAAAAAGTGGTGCCCTGGGCCGTCGTCCCTCTTGTCCAGTGGCGGAGTTATTGGGGGGCCTATAGAGGCCATGGTCCCCCCACGTTTTCAATATTTTTTTTATACACTACAACCAAAATATATTAAAATGTTTCATCAAGTATAATTAGGTCATGGTCCTCCAAATTAATCTAATTAAAATATTTATTTTTTTTTGACAAAAAAATGTTTATTTTTTACCATGTTACTAGATTAATTGGCAACTACTATCATTAATTTTATATTTCATATTATTTTAAATTACCTCATATTTCGTACAATATATTGATACGGTCATTTCCACGACACATTTTAAATAAAATTAATCACAATGATATATCTAATTTATTTTATTTGTTAATCTCCAGTTATGGGTCATGGTAATCTAGTGTCCGATCAGGTGGTAAGTAAAGACTGGACAAGATTTGTTCTACTCAAAAATCAAACTCAGGTTCTCCTGAACAATTTATCCTTTGGTGGAACTCGTTAACAACTTTAGCTCATTTGTTTGGTTAGTCGATTGTCGTTTTTCTTTGTCCATAGAAATATTCTTTTGATTTCCAAATTCTCTTTTTGAAATAAATTTCAAAGTTACATACAAAATATATGGCTAAATATGTTTTTAATTTTTATAAAATTATGAGCTTTTAAATTTAGTCCCTATTAAATTTTAAGTGTAAGTTTAATCTTCCATAATATTGTCCTTTATAAGAATAGTCAAACGAATTATTTTTAGTCCTCAAAATAGTCCATATAAAAAATGTATGATTTTATAGGGACTAAAAACATATTAACCTTGAAACATATGCACTACTTTTTTTTTTAATGTTAAATATATTTACCAATTAATTTTTTTTGACAAAATTATATTTACCGATTAATGTCTCTCATACCAAATATAAAAAATATTAGTTTAGGGTTTCTTATATACTCCATCCGTTCCTTTTTAGGGTGAATTTTTCGTTTCTATTTAACTGTTGTTTTGGCATTTTAAGGGCATAATTTGTCAATTATATTCTTTGTCAATTACTCTTATATTTATCAATAAAACTAATTAATGCTATAGATTTGGAAAACTAAAGTTTGATTTTTTAAGCAAAGTTTGTTTGTTTTGTTTTAAAACAAAATTTGTTTCTTGTTATCTTCAAATTTAAACAAAATTTTGTTGCTTATGATAATGGTTTCATGAAGAGTTAAAATTCTATAAATAAGATGAGGAGTACTTTTTAAAAATTTCAAGTGCAAAGTAAAAGAACAAATCTGAGAAAAATAAAGTAAAAGACTCCATGCATGGTTAAAAGGAAGAAAGAGTTGAATACTCATTGGAACTGATGGGAGATGAAGATGGAGAAATAGTTGAAGCCTTAATTTTGATTAAAGGAGTCGGAGGAAAGTTAATTTTTTCTTAGAAAAATTAAAAATTGTTTGTTATGAAAAAAGATAAAAACACACAAAAATAGGAATTTGTTGGAGAAAGAGAGTAGTAACTAACAATTGTTTGCTACATATTAAATTTATTGGAAAGATAAAGTGCGTACAAAAAAATAGGAAATTATTAGTGGATTAAAATGAGAATATAATAGGAAAAAATGTGCAAAAATACACTTCGTTATTTTTGTGCTAAAATTCTAAAACGACACTTAAAAAGGAACGGAGGGAGCACCTTTTTATTTAAACAATTATTCTTTTAATCAAATTATATTTTTTGTATTCGATCCCCCTAACTTTAAATTTCTGGCTATGCCCGTACTCCTGTCCACCTTCAAGGCCACCCGTGTATACCACTTAACTCGTTAATGTGTTTTTGTCCTTAATGTGTAATTTTGGTTCAAATTATATTTCTTGTATTCGATCCTGTTGAGAAATGACTCGAAATTGTGATGTTGTCAAAGCTGAAAATCGTGGCGCGATTTTAAGACGCGTGACACGATTTTGCTGGCAGAATGGAAGGTTTCTGCTGAAGGCAAAATCGTGGCACGATTTTGTGCAGGCGTGACACGATTTCTGGATAAGGTTGTCGTACCTTGGGTCGTACGCATAAATCGTGGCGCGATTTTTTCAAGTGTGGCGCAATTTTGACAAATCTGTCACACTATATAAGCATTCTTTAACCCATTTGTTGGGAGAGCTTGGTGAATCTCATGGAAACCAAAGGAGGGAACTTTTAAGGTTTTAGATACTAAAGGTTGAGGGTCTTTGGGTGAGGTTCAAAGCTTCAAGATGTGAATCTTGGAGAACCAAAAGAGGGGGCTCTTATGAAAAGGGTTGGTGCCTTTTGGGGAAGATTCATGGAGTTGGGAAACACATGAGTGGAGAGTCTTTTGTAAGCAACTTGGGTGAGTCTTGTGAAACCAAAAAAGAAGATCCTTAGTGAAATCAAAGACTAAGGGTTGGTTCTCTTTTGGGGTTAGATTCTATAGTTGGGGAGCAATTGTAAACACCTTGGGAGAGTAAAAATCATTGAGTGTCTTGTTCATTGGTGAGATTGGGAAAATGGGGTAGAAATTAGGATTGTTCTTTGTGAGCTTGTTGAAGCTAATTTCTTGTAACTCATTTGTATCTCTTTGTAAAAACTCATTGACAGTGGATTGAAGAGATTAATCTCTCCCCCAGGGTAGGTCATGTTGGACCGAACTGAGTGAACATTTCTTGGTGTTGTTGTCTTTTCTTTATTCTCTTTATCTTGTTTATTCTTTGGTTGGATTGTGGTTTTGCTATGCACTTGGCTTATAGACTAGGTCTATATTGTTGTTGTTGCTTGTGGTTAACCTTGTGTTGTTGGTTGCCATTGATACTTGCTCCACGAATCTAAATTTCGTTGATGTGAAGTTTAGATTTTTTTACCGAATTCACAACAGATCCCCCTAACTTTAAATTCCTGGCTCTGCCCATACTCCTGTCCACCCTCAAGGCCACCCGTGTATACCCACTTAACTCGTTAATGTGTAATTTTGGTTCCTCCTACCTAATTGGCGTCTAATTCTCGTCAAGTAGAATTTCTTGTACTGTGCACAAAAATACAACTAATTTTTATTTTTTTTACACAATATTCAGTCCAATTTTCACCTACTAAGCATTGATGTCATCAATTCCTTTTATAATTTACAGAAACATGAAAGTAGTTGGAGTTTGATTCCCCTGCTCTAATCCACATAGATAATGTTTTTGAATGCACGTAGCAGTTTTGTTATTATTAATTTTATTGAACAATCTGTAAAGTTATCATTTGAAGCGAAAAAGTACGTTATTTTTTTTTTTGACAAACGAAAAAGTACGTTATTATATCTCAAAGTAATTAATCTCTAAGCTTATGCTAATTTTATAATAGATACTTTAGTAGTACCTTACCATAAATCAGACTTCTCCAGATGTTCGAAGAATTCCTTCAATGATTTTTTTTGAAAAAGGAATTCCTTCAATGATTGATCATGAACATTTATATAAAAGATGTGCTTTATCATACTCTATGCTATGTTTTTTTATAAGGTTTTTTTTATTTATTAGAGAGAATATTAGAGTACTTCTACTCAATACACCACTGACTAATTTAGACGACTCAAACAACAAGGCCAATCAAAAACTAAGTTAAGACTTTAATTTCAACCCTTCCTATAGATAGCAGGCGCGAAATGTAATTAAAAAGAGATTGAAAAAAAAATCCCATATACTCCTTCCGTCTCTAAATAATAGTCGATTAAGGTTTATGCACGGTTATTAAGAAAATGATTAATTGTGTTGATTTTGATGGTAAAATTAGTATCATTTACTAAAACACCCTTATTAATTGTAGTTAATGAAGTAATAAAGTTGGATGAAATTCAATAAATAAGGGTATAATAATGAAAAATAATAATAAATGATGCATTGGTATTTCAAAGTGACAATTATTATGAAAAAGAAAAATTGATAGAGAGACAATTATTGCGAAGTAGTGATAAGTTCCCTCCATTCCCTCCACCCCCAACCACTCAAATACCTCCATACCTCAGGTGAGAAAGAACACACGTAAAGAAAAGATCAGTGGAGGTTTCAACATGCTCATAACAAAAAATACATACCCTCTATCATATAACACCACATTCATGAGAACTTATTTTATAAAATAAGAATATAAAATTAATTGAAATGAATTTTATGATCGATGTCATTAAATTTAATATAGAATTAACTGAGACTTATTTACATTTGGCTTTAATAAATTTTTAGTCCCCGTATTTTTATATATTCACAATTTTGGCCAGCCATTTCTAAATTGGAAAACATAATACACAAGAAGTTTAGGCTTGTATTAGGTGATGTGACGTGTCATGTTGAATTATAAGCTAATTACTAATTAGAAGGTGGTGTTACAAACGATGGATATGTAGATTATTTTTTTTCCATGTCATCAAATTATTGTTTAATTAAAAACCATAAAAATAAAATAAAAATGTAAAATTCTAAATAACCCAAAAAATATATTCATTCTCACATCACCCCGTGACGGGTCATTTTATTATTTAATAACATGACATGCCAACAAAAATAAGTCTAAAAATTAATAGTGCTTTTATAAATTGTGATCGGCTCACTTATGTCCACATTGTCAGACCATCTCTTATCCGATGTGAGACTCTTTAACAAGTGAATTTTATTAAAAATTTTAAAAATAAGGAGGCTATATTTTCAGAATTAAAAGTATAGAGACAAAAATCGAGAAAGAACAAAAATATGAAATAAAAAGTGAACCTAAACTTTTATATTTTAAACCACAATTTTTTTCCTTTCCCTTTTGTGCTTCCAAGTTTTTGATTTATAGTGGTAGAGTATATCCTTTATTAGCATAATACAGCTGGGGTGCCGCCACAAACAGCTGTAACGTTGGCTTCAACAATCCTTTTCTTACTTTCCACTAATGGTTCCTTCCTTTTCTACATCCTTCTTGCATCCGATTCCATATATCACAATCTACCAAAGCCAAACTTCACGTAGGGGTAGACACTCTTGCTATAGAGCTCTTGTAGTTTTCTGTCTGCATGAAAAATATTAACCCCTACGTACGTGTATTCACCGACCCTTCCCAATAATGCAAACTAGCCAACCCTATATTAATATCTACAAAATTGTTTTTCAACTTTGGTGAACTAGGTTTGATACGGTGGTACACCGATATAAAAGAGACGGACACCGGATACAACAATAACACAAACACATTTGAGACATGTCCTGACTCGATGGACCACCAAACATATGCCTTTAATTTAATTGTGGGACGTCGGTAATATGAAGCATAATATGCTAATCAAACTGAACTGGATATCCCTTCTTTAGACATGATTTTTTGTTAAAATTTTGACACATGATATGACCAATAACGTACGAGTTTTCAGTATGAGAGTAGCTAGTCACAATTTAATTAATTAGATTAGACAAGACTCTTGTCACAAGAGTCGTGGGGTTATGAGAGTGTGACAATCATATTATGACAAAAATAGAGAGAAAACTGTACGCTAGCTAGCTGCTGAATTAATAATATTCTTCAATGCCAGCGCCATTACAAATTACTTACTCACATATGTCCCACTTATATATATGATAATGGACCCATAATTAGGCTCAGTTTTGTTGGGAAAAAAAAGAAGTTGTATGATAATCTTGTTTTATATCGAATAAACTAATTATATCACATAAGTTATCTGATAGCTGACCGCGAATAATTGAAGTTGATTGAATTTTTAGTGTGCAGTAAAATTATAGGTTGAAGTAACTTATAAATTTATATAAAATAAAATAAAATAAATATGTTTAATTTTTCAATTAAGGGGTAAAATAAAGAAGAAATGATAAACTATAAGCTAGTTGAAGCAGCTTATAAAAAGCAGTATAAACTTGCCGGGAAAAAAAACTGATATGAATCTCTAAATAAACTAGCCGATAATAAAACATCTAATATGAAGGGAAAAAAAATCTAATATGAACCTCTGATAAATGGTCTAATGATGGACTTTTATCATTTAAAAATAAATAAATTTTATAATAATAAAAAATAAAGAACGAAACTAATATTTTATTTACACTTACTAAAAATAGTATGATTCACCTTTGACCAAAGCCATAATAGACAACTCCCTACAAAAATATAATCTAAAAAAAATAATTATTATAAAACATGTCTATATTTGTCAAAAAAAATAAAACATGTCTATTTTTGTCGTATGAACTTATAAGTTATATAAATCATATATATCCACTATAAACGCAAAATTTGGTCTTACCAAAGAGAAATTTAATTAATAATTGCATTGAGTCTAAACAAAACTTAGTAATTGGTTAGCTAGCTAGCATTTCATAAAGCTAATCTCATCCTATCATCTATAAATACCACCTCATCTTATTTCTCATTTCACACATTTAATTGGCATTGGCAATCATTTCTTCTAAACAATATAAATTAAATCTTCTTCATATTCCACGCCTATAGCTAATCATGGCTTTCTCTAAGCTTCTAGCTG
>Ga0228710_1010264_pt1 | contig 12594 bp, 9 predicted proteins | sample MedpolnodulmetaG_FD_177995 | JGI IMG/M metagenome (GOLD analysis project Ga0228710, IMG submission 177995) | Root nodule microbial communities from Medicago polymorpha collected in Santa Monica, California, United States - pink nodules | ecosystem: Host-associated > Plants > Roots > Nodule...
AACCAGGAGCTTTTGTTTCTAATCAGGCGGTATTTAGCATGGGTCAGTGAAACCTCTAATCAAATACATCTTTTTGCATTCAGCAATTATTGAAGGGGACTAATTAGTTTTTTTTTTTTTTTTTTTAATAAAAAACCTTGCTAACATAGACTCTTTTTCCCTAGCTTCTGAAAAGTAGTAATTAGCAAGACTCAACAAAAATATTTCCTTGACTATGTTGGACACATTGTAGTTATTAGTCGTTCATATTGTTAGATTAAAAATTTAAGATTACATGAATCATATACTTAGATGTATTTTAAACTTTTGTTACCGTGAAGTTAAAACTTTGAACGGTCTAATCTTAATTCAATGGTCAAGCTCCTTTTAACTGTGTGACTTTATCATTGCACCACATAAAACCTATGCATGAACATGTTTTCCCTGTGGCTGGAGGCACTTCATGAATCCATTAATCCACATCTCAAAGCTTCTAAAGATCATCTGTGTTCTTCAAGTTGTAACATAACATACAGAGAAATTTTATAGGCTAAGGAAGATTGAATACAACACAACAAAATTGTTAAAATGAGGTAAGAAAAAAGGCAAGACAAACTCAACAATTATGTATCAATTCATGTCTACTGGTGAAGCATGATGATTACAAATAAACCACTCGCCATTTATCCTCTCGAACACATTCGTTACAAATTGTCCTCCCCATCTTCCTCCTTTTGTCTTTACAAATTCCATGCAAGTAACATACCCCATGTCCCCTCTAGCATGAACTTTAATGTCTTCTAGTTTAATTTGTAATGGAAATTCATAGTTAGCCCATACGAAATCCCAGCTCTCAATAACATCATCGTAACCGGATATTCCTCTCATACCAGGATGAACACAGCATACCTCGTCCGTTTTCGCCCACATACCTTGCATGGCTGCAAGGTCGCCATTCCTGAATGAATCATAAAACTTGCTGTTTGCTCCAAATACTGCTGTGTTGCTATCTTTTTGTAGGTTTTTTAGTGTATCCCTTATTTCTGCTGCTTTAGCATAATTCTCCTCAGCAATTGCATTCTGTAGCTCTTCCTCTAAAGTGTTTTCATCTAATGCAATGTCGTCACCGCTCAACATGCTCTCTGCGTCTTCACTTTTTACACCCTGTCTTGTCCCTGACAGAAACAAATGGCAATTTTATAAATTAGTGTTGTTAATTGCAAAGAATAGAGGTTTTCTCAAATTTCGCTACTCTACAGTGCTGGAGTGCTGCTATAGCCGTTATTTGACAGTACTTTGTACTAAATCGTGTATCGTGGAATAATAGTGGTTTGTTAAAATTTCGATGCACTATAGCGCTATAGCCGCTATCTGACGACACTTATAAAATAAAACACTAAATTTAATAAAATAGTTAGTACAGAAAACTTCGGGGCCTAGATGCAAATACAACTGGACTACAGAAAAATCAAGACTATAGAAAAAAATGGCCAGAAATTTTATGCTCATTGGCTAAAGACGGACATAATATTATCCAAAAAGTAGTACTAATAAAAATTAAAAGGGTTCAACCAAAGGATACTTACTGAATCTTCTCATTTGCAACTTGAGACATTGATTAGGCAACAGACACAGTTGGTCTCCTCTTTCAAAACGTTTGCTAAAAACTAACTTATTTGGATTTGAAACATCATATCGCTTGTGAAAGCTATTGATGAACGAACCCGGCAAGTAACTGAACTCCTTGAGAGTAGAAGAAAGTCCCTTCATGAAAAAGCTAAAAACTAATCACCACGAACCACGTGAGCAAATTTTTAAACTTAATAAATCATTGAAAAGGAAAAACATAATGTCATCCTTATTCCTCAGCCATTCATGAAGTGAAATTTCTTCGGTTAAATTAAAAAAAAAGGTTATCCTATTTCCAACCATTCAATTGATATGTAAAAAAAATCTAACTCCCAAAAGACATTCCAAATTTCCATTTCAAGTAGTTAAATCAAATCTATGTTAAATCCCGGAATTCTAAATTCGATCGATCGTTGATCAACACACATATACACTTAAGTGATAATTTTGCAGAAACCCTTAAAAGAGAATTCTAATTTATACTAAAATTTAATAAGAAGTGAACTTTTGAGATTTCAAACAATGGGAATCTTACATTGAACGATAAGGCAGTTGCATAAAGCGCCATAGTTGAAAATGCTTATTCAAAATTTACAACAACGAGAAAAAGGCTCGCATCAGCTGAACATAAACACCAGATAAGAATGCTTATTCTGAAATTCACAACAAAATAAAAAAATTAGTGATAATCCTTCACCTAAAATTGCATTGTTGTGTACAAAAACAAGAATAAATTATATTTGGATTTCATTTCATAAGTATATCATCTAGAACAAAGAATATCATGAACATATATGCATACAAATACAAGATTGAAGTACATTTGAATTTCATATATCATAATTCAATTCATAACAAAAAGAAGCCCTCAAATTATTCAGAAAAAGGATTATCAAGTTCAAGAACATAAACTAAAATTAATTAACGAAAGACGCAGAGACTTTTACTTCACATCATATGATTCTACTCAATCAATATTGGTCCTGTTTGAATAAACAACTAAATTTGCAGCTTATAACATTACACAAGTGCTTATCATGATAAGCTCTTATGAATAATCTATTTCTATAACAAAAGATGAAATAAAGTGAAATTTTGTTCAAATAAGCTATAAGCAATTTTCATAAGCTATATTGGAGAGCTTATGAAAATAAGCTGAAAACAGCTTATTACTGTTTTCATAAGCTCAAATAAGCCATCAAACAAGCCCATAGTCATATATAACAATAATTTGGAAAAGTAGAAGGATTAAAGTAACAACTACCCCATTTGAGAATTTTATACTACCTAGGAACAAAATTGAACAATAAAAATGATAATTAAAGTGTAAAAATGAATACTTTAAGAAGAAAGAATTTGGAGAAACCTTGAAACGGAAGAGGAAAATCGAAAAAGCGCAGTGCAGGTGCAAATTTTGTTAGCTTTGTTGATTTTGTTTACAAAGTGGATTCCATTGATGAAACAAAGAGAAAGGGAAGACTTATCTTTCGTATACCCACATAGTTTGCTTTTTGTTCATATCCCACAAAAATAGTGAAAATTACGATTTACTTCAAATTACCAATTTATCTTTTTTGAACGTAACATGACACACAATAGTGTCTATGTATCGAAATTCTAAAATAGTTTGAGTGTGTATTTTTTTTTTGAGGGAAGTTTGAGTGTGTATTTGTTGATCAAAATAATCATCGATATTAAAATCGTCTTCGACTCTTCTTTTGACTTAAATATTGCAACAACAACTATTGTTTTATTTTTATTTTTATTTGTACGAGATTTCAACTAAGTTGACATCTCAAAACCACCGCCTATCACTTGCAGCATCCAACAATTTAATTAATAAGAGAAGTTAACAAGAGTCTTAGAGGACGAGACCAAGACCAATTTTATGGTGTATAAGTGAAACAAGTCTTGCATCAAATATAAGTTAGTTTTTATTATTGAATCAACAAATCTCACATTAAATTAAATGAGATATAATATTACTTATTGATCCATTAATAAAAAAAAATTGTACATAGTGTGAAACAATTTTATTTATACATGTTAAACCAAATCTTAAACCAATACTAAAAAAACAAAGAAAACTTTATCAGAGAAACCTAGTGGAATATAATCATGGTGAAGGGAGGAAATAGTGAAGTTCATGAAGGAGAAAAAAAAACTAAAGCATACAACTATCAAAATCTATATATAACGTCCTTTCTAATAATGTCAAGCATGTTGTCCAACCAAACAAAACAAAACCAAGAAAATTAATTAAAGCACATGTTAGTAGGGATGGCAATACGGGTCAGCCTGCCCCGTTTAAGCCTAGCCCGCTATTAACCCGTCAAAAACGAGATGGGGCAGGGCGGGGCAACTTGAGGGGGTGGGCTCAAACTCACACCCCGCCTAATGGCAGACTAGCGGACTGGCCCGTCTATTTTAACCATTTTAAGGATATTTAAATAGAAACTTTTGTTTTTAGAAATTAAGACAAGAAAGAAACTAATATAACATATCATGGCTTCAAAAAAGAAGAAAGGAAGAAATTAGCAGATCAACGCAAACATTAAGTTCACTCAACACAAACAACGACTAAGATAAATGAGCAACCAAGCTTACCTTAAACCCAAATGAATCAGAGCAAATCAGACTCAGACCGAGAGTAGAGAGCGAAAGAGAGAGAGGACGAGTTTGAGTCTGGGATGAAAGTTTTATAATGCGATGGTGGTAAATCAATTTTTTTCTAGAGATAGTGGACTAGTGGTGAATCAGTTATCACTTATCAGAGAGAGTGGGCAAATTGAGGTTGGGTTGGGTATCATTTGACCCAATTGTTTATGGGGTGTGTAACTTAAAAATTCGGTCACTAATAGTAAAAAAAAGAAAGTTTAATAAGCCCGCGGGCCAACCCGCCCCACCCCGCCATGACTCGCTTTTTTAGTGGATATAATAGGGACGGGCCAACTAGAGAGATGGGCTCAAAATCTCACCCCAACTTGCATAAAATGGCGGATTAAACGGGCTGGCCTGACGGGCCATACCTGTTTTTCCACCGCTATATATTAGCCTAAGATTGCATTCTTTGTAGACTTGAGTAGTTGTAAATAACATATTCATAAGAAAATAGAGACAATTAGACCACCTATTTTTAAGATTCCAAGGAACAACTTCTTCAAAAAAAGATTCCAAGGAACAATAATAGAAAACTTGAAAACCAAATGCACAAGCTTAGAATCAAATTCAGTCTAAAGATGATATCAACCCTTCTCATGAACAATATCAATAGTAAACGTAACCATGTTTATAAGCTCAACAATTAGAGGATGTGAACTAAAAGAATTATGCTCTTCTCCCAACACATAATGCTCGCGCCCAACTGGAATATCGAAAATACCCATGCGTTAGTTAAGTAACGCGGGTGTTAAAATATGCGCATCTTAACATGCGCTGCGCAACTTAACTCACGCTGAGAATTAACACTTGCGTGAGTTAACTCATGCTGGAATTAACACTTGTCTGAGTTAAGTCACACTAAGTGAGTTAACTCACGCATGAATATTTTGGGAAGTTTAGTTGGGCGCGAGAAAAATGTGTTGGGAGAAGAGCAGAATTCGAACTAAAATTGGTGATGAATTCTTGGAGTAACTAGTGTGGCTAAGGTTTTGGGCTCTTTGTATTTGACTATATAACATAAGGGTTTTTATATAAAACTCACTTATGTTAGCCTAACACATCATAGTTTACCGTGTTTCATGAGATTGCAGTAAAGCGGGTTAAACAATGGGTCGTGAAAAGGGAAACGAGTTTTTGAATGTTTAAGCTTCTCCCGTTTTTTAATATTTTAAGTTTTTCTAAAAAAAAGTAATTGGACACATGGCATGATCTGGAACACATGATTCATCCAACAAGCAAGATTTAGCCAAATTTATGGTAACTTTGGTGCCCTAAAATACCTAATCCGGATCTCACATTTACCTCATTTATGGGGTTAGGATCCTATTGGAAAGAGATATATGCAAAATTTTAAATAAAGTTATAAAATAATTAATGATAGTGGGATCGACTAAGTGGTAGGACCCAACATACACAATATATGTTTATCTCTACATGGAGTATTGTATTTATATTGCAAAATTCGGTTCTCATTTTTAAGTTTATAATGTCATAATATTTTTGTTGAGTTGGCATCGTCGTCGCTTGGTCATAGTAAAAATTGATAAATTAATTAAATTTTTTTTTTACAAAATAAACGATATTCATTATTCAAGTTTATAGAATACATCGGTACAATACAAATTTAAGTCACTAAAAACATAAATGATGAATCTGCAAATAAATTCACGTCATCCATGTTAATAGCATAAAACGACAATGAACATATGCCTACAAATATGACTATATTCAAATCTCTAAAATACTCACTCCTCCGAATCTGCAACGTTGACGACGCTAAAGTTATTGATTGGATCTGCACTTGAAAGATACTCTTTCAACCTGAATCAAATAATCACCGTACTAGTACGACGGGAAATAAAAAAACACCACACAAAGACGGGAAATCAACACAAACAACAACGAAATCACAAAAGCATACGAAAGAAGACTGAAAATATGTGAAAATCACGTATTTAACTAAAGAGAAAAACCAAAAACAATTTAGGGGGGTGATTTCGAGTCAAAATTAACCCTAGATCACCCCTAGATGAAGAGAAAGAAAAGTGGTGACGACTAATGTTTGGCAAAATTAAAACATTAAAACTAACAAAATTTACAGAAATATTTTTAGTACAGACATGAAGGAGCTTCCCAGCTTTAAGTATAGACATGACTTTGTTAGGGATGTACTTTTTGATATTTTCAGACGGGCGGGAATATCAGTGAAGAAGAAGGCGCTTTTGAACTTTCTGACTGACACACTAGATAGAAGATCAACACTCAGGCCTGCGGGAGTTATGCTATACGGATGAGTAGGTGGAAAACATATGCTTGTGTAGACTTGACTGAGGTTTCACCACTTGTGGGATTAGGTGTCGGACCTTTTACTGTAGGACATGCAACCCTTAAAGCTGCGTCAAGCAAAGTGGCCAAACATGAGAAAACGTGTTCTAACAATCAACATGCTTTTATACCATTTGCTTTTAACACTTTTGGTTTTCTAGCACCAAAGGCTGCTGACCTTCTACATAGAGTTCAAAAGGTCATGCATAACAATGTCATATCTCCTAAGTCCATGAATGTTGTGTTCACGAGGATTGATTTTGCCATCCAAAAAGGTCTAGCGGCGCAGCTTGTTGCCCACTTGCCTTCTATTCAAGTGTAAATAATGGTTTATATATAAATCCATAAATTTTTAGAACATATTTTAAATCCTCACACTAGGCGTTGGATATAAGCTACAAAATTCCGACAATATAGAATACACTTTTGGTGCTTACTGCATACTCCATATTCTCTTTCTTTTTACCAAAACTCATCTCTCAACCCCATTTTAAACCCTCACACAACTCCATCATCGTTCTTCAAATCCTAATGCCTTTGTCAAAGTTATTTAACACAATCATACTTTATATAAATCCACAAATTCAAATTGTGTGCTTCTTTTTGGTTTCATTGGTCATGGTTCTACTTGAAGACATGCACGGTTCAATGGATGAAGAAGCTTTGGAGGAGCGGCCTCAGCCGTCATTGTCGGCAGTCTTCCCTAACGAACTCATCGTAGAAATATTCTCTCGGCTCTCCGTGAAACCTCTTATGAAATTCAGGTGCCTTAACAATTCTTTCAAAACTCTCATTTCCGATCCTGACTTCGTTCAAAAGCATCTCAAGAAATCAGCACGAAATCCGCACCTACCAATAACTTCCTTTCTAAATTCCGAGAATATATCAGTTTATGAAGTCCTAACCTTCCCAGTTTCTCAATTGCTCGAGAATCCATCGACAACAACCATCCATTATGATCATTTCATTCGACTGACCAGGAATGATGACGGTACTTGGTTTGTTGTTGGTTCGTGCAATGGACTGATATGCTTGATTAGTATACATATTTCACGCCTCTGTCTTTGGAACCCATCCACCAGGAGAAAATCTGAATTTTTTTTACCCTCTTCATATAATTATTATTTTCTATACTCTTTTGGTTATCATACATTGACCGAAACTTATAAGGTGGTAGCGCTCCGTATACAAAAGGAGCATGGTAGTGCAGCAGGAAGCATGGTGAAAGTTTTCAGCTTGGGTAATAGTTCTTCGAGAAATATTCAATGTTTCTATGTGATTCCACTTTATTGGTTTCATAACTTTAGTAACAACGTTGTGTATTTGAGTGGTGATACTATTAACTGGTTGGCCGTGCACAATTACTTTGGTTCAGATTTTTAAAATTTGAATGATATTACTATTGAGCAATATGTGATTCTTTCACTTGATCTCTCCACTGAGACGCACACTCAACTCTTGCTCCCTCAGGGTTTTGATAAGGTGCCATGTAATCCGCCAAAGCTGATGGTTTTGACGGACTGTCTTTGTTTTTGTCATGATTTTGAGGAAACCCATTTTATTATATGGAAAATGAAGGATTTTGGAGTTCAGGAGTCTTGGATTCAATTATATAAAATTAGTTATAACAATTTCTTTCCAGCAATGGAGCATAAAAGGTTAGATTTGCTCATGTTGTGTCTTTCTGAGAATGGGGATACACTGTTATTTGTTTTGGGTACAAATAGGGATACACCGTTATTCTTACATGATAACGACGACGAGGCGTTTATCAATAATTCTAGAGACAATAGAGTCAAGAAAATTGGAACTGCTAATAAAATATTCTGGTCGCGGACCAAGGATTACGTTAAAAGTCTGGTTTCGACTAATTGAAAGTGAGTTTCTCTTCCCCATATTACCTGTTTGAATTTATGTTACTTCATGATGGCATAGCCTCTTAGCCTGTTATATTGTTGAATGAGTATCTATTGTCTGAATTGAATGAAGGCAATTTACATGCAAATTATAAGTTTTCAGATGTATATGTTAGGTAATTTTCCTGAACGTAATTTTTACAAAGGAATATTCATCCACTCTAAAATATTTTTATAACAAATATGAAGTCCTTGATTTAGAAACATAATACATTATATGAGGAAACTAATTTATGAGCATGTGACATAGATAAATAACACAGGATAGAAATGCTTCAGATCTTATTGTCTAGCCAATATCTTTTCTAGTATTGATTTAATTCATAGTATTATGAATTTGAAAGTCAAGCAGATTCAAACCAATATATGATGAATTTGCTTATGATTGTCTTTTGTCACTTTCCGCTACTATTTATTTCTGATCATTTCTAAAAATTGCAATAAACAATTTCCTTGAGCCAACAATTTCTTCTGGTCAGCCATTACATTTACAGGGGAAGTATTATAAGCATAGAGACTAGTGATTAGGATTCAAACTTGAGTCAGCAATTTGAACTGTTTCTTTTTCATTTTTTTTACTGGCACAGTGCTGATATTGATCATGATGACATGATTTTTGTTTTCTACTTATATGAATCTTACATATCACATGCATTTTTGCAGACTAAATTACAATAATTTGATTAAGATCTTGAATTTCTGACCATGCACCTCTGATTAATTTAGCAAACGTGCCTTGTGAACAACAATTTCGAGAAGCTCAACATATACAAATATTTTAGGTTGTGTTCTCAGAGCTCAACATGGTGCAAATTATCTCTCCAGTCTGCAGGAAATAGTTTATGACAACTGACACCTTCTAGCTGAAGCGCTCGCAATCCAAAAGTTCGAGAAAATCTTTGTTTAGTCAGATGCTCTTGATGCCGTTGAACGTCTAAGAGGCTCCAACTCTATTGTGTCCATTAAGACTGTTGTTTTTGATTGTAAACTTCTCAAGAATGATTTTAGGAAGATGGTTCCAACCCCTATTACAGGTTCTTCCCTTGCGCAATGAAGATGTTTACAGGACTTTTGTGTTGAGAATTCCATTATCTTTTGAATTAATAAAAAATTATCTTTATTTTTTAATATTGTTGTAATGGTTCTGTAAATGCAATGACGCTTTTATTAATGTTTTATTGATGTCTTTTTTGTCTCTTTAGTTGGTCTTGTATTTAATGTGCATGTTTCACGTTATTTGGAGATGCCTCATAATATTCGTTACTTTGATTATTTTATTTCGTCTTTTGTTCGCCTTTTAGCGTTGTTTTCGATGATACTTTCTGAACGTAGTTTTTTTTTTGAAAAATTGATAGTCGTAGCGACGCCTTGTGGGATGATTTTTTTCAAGAATTTCCTCGAAGAGTTATTTTTTGAATTCATGATAATTTCTTTTCAACGTCCGTATCATGCGCTTTTACTGTACAGCGCAAAAAGGTCGTTTTTGATTGCTCCTTTATAGGTGGAGTTTGTGGCTGCTCCTTTATGGGGGAGTTTTACGGGTTGCTTCTCTTTTATAGGCGAAGTCTTACGTGGCTTCTCCTTTATAGGGGGAGTCTTACAGGCTGCTCCTTTACAGGGGAAGTCTTACAGTGGATGCTTCCTTTTTTCGGAAGGCTTACATGTGTAATTCTCCTCTTGGGTACAAGGGCTTAAAGCTGCGACATTTAGTAATATTGATGCACTGATCTTTGAATAAATGGAACGTAATTTTCATTATTGAGTGATGAGAATAGTGAGGCACATCTCAGTATATATACTGTACATATATTCTAACAGAAGCGGAAGAAATAGAGTTTACAAATAAAGTCTAGTTAAACCTAACTAATGCAATAAGATGTATAGCCACTAACTAGCAGAAATTAAACTAGCATTAACATTAATATCTCCCCTCAAGTTGGACTATGGATAGAACATAGACCCAACTTGAACATGAAAGACGAGAAAGCAGGATGTTGTAGTGGCTTAGTGAAGACATCAGCCAGTTGAGAGGTGCTTGGTATCGGTAGTAAATGAATGAGCTTTGATTGAATTTTCTCGCGAATCACATGGCAGTCCAGCTCGATGTGTTTAGCTGACCTACTGTCACAAAAAACAGAAGCTGGATCTGAAAATGCTATCTTGAAATCTTGAAAAATGTATTGTAACCATTGAAGTTCACAAGTTAAGGAGGCCAAAGTTCTATATTCGGCCTATGTTGAAGACCTGGAGATAGTATTTTGCTCTGGTAGCCATTGTTTTTTTTTTTTTTTTTTTTCTGTTCAATTTTCGATTCGATTTCTCTTGTGTTTCAAATCAATTTGCTACCAGTTATGCAAATCCTTATTATCTTCATCCGAGTGAAAATCCGGCTGTGATTCATAGCGACACCTTGTGGGATGATTTTTTTTTCAAGAATTTCCTCGAAGAGTTATTTTTTTGAACTCGTGATAATTTCTTACCAACGTCTGTATCGTACACTTTTTACGTAGAGCGCAAAAAGGTCGTTTTTGATTGCTCCTTTCTAGGTGGAGTCTCATGTGGCTGCTCCTTTATGGGGGGAGTCTTATGGGTTGCTTCCCTTTTATAGGCGAAGTCTTACGTGACTGCTCCTTTATAGGGGAGTCTTACGAGCTGCTCCTTTATAGGGGGAGTCTTACAGGGGATGCTTCCTTTTTTCGGAAGGCTTACATGTGTAATTGTCCTCTTGTGTACAAGTGCTTAAACCTGCGACATTTAGTAAATAAGGTGCCTCGTTAAAAACCCCTGCCCTTGCAAGGGAAACGAGTGCTACCTTACTACTTTTAGTAAAATATTAATAATGAAAGTTTACAACAATTCATGGCGGCATATGTCACAAGTCATTGCCGGACTTTATTTTGAAAATAAGAAATGAAATTAAAGAAATACATGTAGTGATTAATTGTAATAGTGACAAAGATTGACGATGTTCCATGTTCAGGGGACCGGGTCCCTGTTCAGTTCGTCCAATTTGTATGCATCTTGTCACAACTTCTCTTTTATTTGGTACAGTCCCTCCTAGTTGGGTAGTAGCTTTCCAATCCTTCTAGGCTCCACCACTTGCCGGAGTACTAAGTCATCCTCTTTCATTTCTCTGGGCACTATGGTCGAGTTGTAACGTCGTACTACTCGATGTTTTCCTGCGAATTCCTGGATATGGACGACTTCTCGTACCTCCTCCAGCATGTCCAGATTACATCTCAGACCTGTCTCATTCTCTTTCTACATGGTAAAGGTTATCATGAGTAACATAATGGTACAGTTGGTTGCTTTTTTATCTACAAGAAACAAAAGGGCAGTAAAGATAAATAACTTACACTCTTATGAGAAATGCTCTCTATGCCAAGTGGGCGTGTTAATTTCTACTGGGAGCATCACACTGACGTCGTACACCATAGCAAACAGACTCTCTTTGGTTGTTGAATGGGGTTTGTATGATACAACCATAGTACCACTGCTAAATTCTATTGCTTTAGATGATGATGAAGTGGATATTCTGCTTGATGCACATCGAGAAATGCGCTTGGAAATTGAAGATATGTCTTATTATGAGGAATTTATTGCATTGGGTGAGAGGATCGGTAGTGTAAGTACTGGTTTATCAAAGGAAACAATTACAACTCAGCTGGAGACAAGATTTTACACACGAAACCCTGATAATATTAAATTTGAAGAGTTCCGTTACAACATCATAAGGGAACTCTTCCAAATTAATACTATTAGGGTTTGATGTGTAAAATTTTGTCTCCAGTGGAGCTGTAATTGTATCCTCTGATAAACCATCACTTACACTACATATCCTCTCACATAATGCAATGAATTCCTCATAAGACATGTCTTCAAGTTCTAAGCGCATTTCTTGAAGTGGACAAGCAGAATTTCCACTTCATCATCACCTAAAGCAATTCTATTTAGCAGATTTTGCAATTCTTTATTCAAAGCTTCAACATCCTTTTCAAAAGCACATAAACCTAAAATTAGGCAAGCCTAATCTAATTATAAATTACCAAAAAAAAAAAACTATGAATTCAGCTATTCAAAGAAA
>Ga0228710_1010265_pt1 | contig 12592 bp, 4 predicted proteins | sample MedpolnodulmetaG_FD_177995 | JGI IMG/M metagenome (GOLD analysis project Ga0228710, IMG submission 177995) | Root nodule microbial communities from Medicago polymorpha collected in Santa Monica, California, United States - pink nodules | ecosystem: Host-associated > Plants > Roots > Nodule...
TAAAATTCCACTTCAAACACAACACTAAAACAATGAACAAAAATTCAATTGTTTAAATCACAAATAAAATCCATAACAAAAATTAATAAAAGATTGGTGTGAGAGAGAGATACCTGGAGAAATTAAGTACAAATTTTCGTGAGAGATAGAGAGAGCCGAGAGAGAGGTTGCTGTGAGAGAGTGAGAGCCGTGAGAGAGAGAGGTTGCAACCAATTTTTTGATGTTATTGAGCCGTGATTGAATAGAAATTGCTGTGAGGGGTTATGATTTAGGGGTTGGGGGATTAGAGGAAAACCATGGAGGGGACTAGAGGAAAACCAAAAAAAAAAGAAAACGTGTCCTTTTATACTGCACTTGTTTTTTCTTAAAAAAAATCGAAATATTTCTTATAGGAATCGAACCGGGGACTAGTAGTTCAAAGCGTTTTTTTTAAAAAAAAAAGAAGGTAAAAATAGCGCTTTTTTTAAGCTATAAGCGCTATCTTTCTGGAGGTTATACTAGCGCTTATTAAGCGCTATTTAAGGTTGATTCAGTTATAGCGCTTTCCATCAAAAGCGCCATATACAATTAATCCTGTTTTTTTTTTTAAAATATTTATTATTTTTATTTAACCAATACTGACGCTTTCAATACAAAGCGCTATATAGATTTAGAAGCATAGATAGCGCTTTTTCAAAAAAGCGCTAGCTAAGACCTCCCTGTTTAAATTTATAGCGCTTTAGTGTTAAAAACGCTATTTATGGGGCGCTATATTTTCCCAATTCTGTAGTAGTGATATTGCAATTAGTCATTACAGAAATGAGAGATGAACAACAAAGGACGGTGAATTGACAAATGAGAGATACCAAAAGCAAATATTTGAATTTATAGAGTAACGGATGAATGCGTAATTTGTATATATGGGAGGGAAAAGATTAATTTCGAATTCGTATTTCATATCTCATTGAATCTCTAGTTATAAAAGTCTGTTAAATTTCATTTATGGTACGACTAATTATGGCACGTTGTTGAATGTCATGTTAAATGTCACTTAATAGAGAGCAAGGTGGAAGGGCAAATCCGTCCTAATCCAAAGAAATGGAGGACAATTACATCTTTTCAAATGGTTTGTAGTGAAAAATTAGGTTTAGGGAAACTTAGAATTTTGGCATATAAGTCTCTCGCACGCAAGGAGATGCATTTCTGGTACCTCACTAGTAAAACCCTTTTTTGATATGTGGGCGGGATCGGGATCCGACTCGAGTTTTGTGGATTGGAAAAAGTACCTCAACTCCTCACCGGTAGCTTGATCATACAAGCTTTTATAATAAGAGATAAGAGATAGATGTATTTAAAATAATTGATTTCAAGTAAGATTTTATTTTTATAATCTTTTTTCTTTGCTTTGTGTTTCATTTTCATTTTTTATTTAAATGATTTCTTTGTTTCAAATTCTTGATTTAGTGTTAATTTTTTTTATGTTTGGAGTAAAATAATATTGGCTTGCATCTTTTCTAGTTGTTTTGGATTTACATTTATTGTGAAAGAGAGCGCTCACAAAGTGAGAATTTAGTTCTTATAATTCATATATCGAGGATTGGTTTTTCAATCAAAAAGGCTTAACGGCACAATTTATTAACCGCCTGTCTCCCATTCATATGTAATTGTGTGTGTGTGTGTGTATAATTTATACTTAATGAATTCAGTAATATTATACGAGCTATAACAAAGTAAGCCAAACTTTTAAGGCCCATATGCTGGCCCATTTTGATAGCTCATTGCACACACTTTTAGGATTTTTTTTAAAAAAACAAAAAAATGTGAGGTCATTTTTATAATTATATAAAACATCAGTGACTTTTTATATATTTAGTTTCTTCTAGGTTTTGAGACCATATATATTTGATAACATTCCTTCGTTTCTTCCTTCCTGTAAGATTATTCGCCGTCATCGAGATTCATTGTCATGGAAGACTTGTGGTAATTTTCTATTCACTTGATTATCTTCATTTCCTCGCCGTTTTTCAATATTGACATTATTGAAGTCTTAAATTTACTTTGATTTGAAGATCAAACATTATCGATTCGCGAGGGTTGGAACAACCATTCATCACTGCTCTTAAGTTGCAAAGTTTTATTTTGCTTAAGGTACAAATTTTTATATTGAATCTTTAATTGATGTTTTAGTTTTGCTACTAAGATTTGTTAACTGATCGGTTGGATTTGCTAGTCGAATGAGTTTTTTCATAAGATATTCTTATGTTGTGTGATAATCGATGTCTGAAATAACTTGTTTATAAACTTATAAGCTTTAAAATTGAATTTTTTAAGTAATAATATTTAGATTGAGAAAATCATTCTCTAAAATCAAAAAGTCATTTTGCGAATAATTTTGTAAACCTAATTAAAGGCTTGTCAACGGGAAATATTGGGGAATTTTCTTACTGATTTTCAATGTTGACATTATTAAAGTCTAAAACTTACATTGATTTAAAGATGAGGTGTTGTTTGATTTGTGAGGATAAGGATAGTTATTCATCACCGCTCTTAAATTATGATGTTTTATTTCGATTAAGGTTTGAATTTTCATATGATGCTTTGAAGCTTTGGTCTTTGCTACTACTATCTATTAACTGATTGATTAGATTGTGTTTAGAATGCGATTTTTCAAAAGAGACTCCTCTTTTGTGTGTTAATTATTGTTTAAAATAACTTGTTTTGAAATATTATATTTCGATTGGGAAAGTAGTTATCTAACATTAAAAAGTCATTTTATGAATATTTATGTGAAACTCATTTCAAATCTTGTCAATTGGAAAGACTAGTACATTTTCTTGGTCTTTTTCTATATTGAAATTATTGAAGTCCGAAATTTACTTTGATTTAAAGATCATGTGTTGTTCAATTGTTGAGGATTGGAACAATTATTCGTCACTACTCTTAAATCATGTAATTCTCTTTTGTTTTAGGTTTGAATTTTGATATTGAAGATTTACTTAAATCTTTTGTCTTACTACTAAGATTTGTGAACCCATTGATTAGATTTGTGTGTAGAGTGAGTTTTTTTGGTAGGTAGTTATTATGTTGTGTTTTAATTAATCCTTGAAATAACTTACTTATAAATTAATAAGCCTATTAATTAAATTTTCAAATAATTCTATTTAGATTGAGAATACATTTCTCCTAAGCCTATCTTCTTTTTTTTCTTCACAACAATATTGGATAAAATACTTTAGGTATAATCCTTCAAAAATATTTTAAATCTGTTACTCTCAAGCCCATTTTCTTTGTATGTAAACTATAAAGTCCACCAAAAATTTTCCTATGGAGTTTTCCATGTTACTATTTCCTTATCTGAATATGGAAACAACTGGTCCTTGGTCTAACTAATCCAAATTTGTCTTGAAAATTTTGGTATTTATGTGTTTGTGTGTGTGTGTTTCAAAGTATTTTTTTATGTGTTGATTTCGAAGTTGTTTTGTTGGTATGATTGATTGTTTCAATGTTTCTTTATTTTCAAAGTTATGCAATATGTAGTCTTACAACCTTGATGATTGTTTGATCATCAATAGAATTAATAGTGAGTTTATTTGTTTGGTTTTCTCATCTTGTTGTGTTTTCTAATGATTTAGTGAATTTATTTAAATATTTAAAATTGAGGAAAAATAGCGGAACTAATTTGTGTTTCTTATTAATAACATGGATACTAAGTACAGTTGCTAATGGAAAAGCAACCCGAAATCCGAACCGGATCTGTCAAACTTTCCGGACCTAATGACTAGAGAAACCAGAGCAAGATGCAAAACATGAGAATCTCGGAGATCATTTCCAAGCTCCGAGACACGTTCATACAAAGGGATTTCGATGCTGTCGAGGAAACCCTAGTTGCTAGGGAAGCAATGTTCAAAACTGAAATCAATGAGAAGCAAAAGCAAATTGAGTTGTTAGAAAAGAAATTTCAAATGGAGAGGTCGGATAAGGTTACTGTTGAGATGGAGCTGAAGAGGGTGAAAGAAGAAACGTATAAGAACCAGTTGGTGAAGAATGGTGGTGTTGTGATAGGGAAATTAGGGTATCGAAGGTCTATTGATGAGGCTGCGAAAAAGAGAAAGATTGTTGATTTGGAAGATGAAAAGATTGAAGAGAAGATAAGGGCTGGTGAACAAATGATGAAAGATGGTGGAGGTAGTTCAGGTATGGAAATTCAAAGTTCTTGTTTGATAATTATGTTTGTGCATTGTTGAATGTTACTTTCTCATACTCATATTACGGTTTTGTTTGGGGTAAAAAATTAGAGGATAGCGATTAGTGACTAGCTTATAATTTAGCGGATAAGTTAGCTTGTTGAATTTGTAGTCTTTGATAAAATTAGCGGTTGAACTAACTTATAAATATGAAATCACATAAAACATATGTTTAATTAACATTTAATTTTTTCAAGTAAGATGACAAGGGTAAAAGTGGAGTTTTTTTTTATAAGTTATAAGGTTTAATTAGAGATTAATTGAATTAGCTTATTAAATTAAGTTATAAGCTAGTAAAAATGAGCTTTAAGCTTGTGAGAAAAATATGTTACCATCCGAATCTTGTTTTTGTCATTGTCTAATGTGCCTTACTTATTGTATCTCAGTCCAATTAACTACTTTACTGACAATTATATTAATAAGGGTACTTTGAGAAATTAGTGAAGCTTTTGTTTATCTCATGATGTACTTTGTAAGCAAAGTACTCAAGGGTCCGAAACAAGATATCAGAAGATCGAAAAGATTACTCTAACTTTAATGAATGAGACTGGAAAGGATGGCGAAATGTTCGGTGGAGTTGTCTGAATTCGCATTCGAATGTTAGGAAGCATTCAAAACTCAATTATTGGCCGACTTTGTTGCATAAATGACCTCTTCTTTTTGATTTAATCTCATTGTCTTCATGAGCATGAATGTCATATTTCCTTTCTTTTATCAAAACCTTAAAAGGAGAATATAATAAATAAAAATAAAAGATACGTAGATTGGAGGGACATTACTTGATCCAGGTACAACCCAAGTGGGAATAAATCATGAAATACAACCTAGGTAGACCAACCCTAATTAATCTAACAAAACAAGCCCTATTAACGGGCGCATCCCAACGTATCTGCATACAAGCTATGGCATGGCTTCATAGAAGAGGAAGAAGATTTCATCAATAGCCCTCTTATGCTTCTTCTTCCAAACGTAGATAGATTGAGAGATACATGATGATATTTTTGTATGAACAAGATTGAATTAGTGTTTTTTCATGAAAAGATTAAATTACTGTTGGTGATTAGAATTTATTACCATAACCATTTCCCTCTCTTGGGGTGATGGACAAAGAGAGGGAAAAATCTGTTATTTAATGAAAGGTTGTGAGACAACTCTTGAACTATTTAATTTTGTGAAACATTTTAGTGATTGCTCGAGGTTTTATTTTTGTTGAAAGAAATGACTGTTCTAGGTTGTTGAATCAAATAAAATGAATGGGTGAGTTTTAGTGCCGAATTAAAGTTTGACACATTGATATATATATACACACCTGATAAATTGACACCCAATATCAAAATTTAAAACTATGACACCTATGATAATTTTTTTCCATATATCTATATTTTTAATTCAAGCATTAGATTAAAAACGATTGAATTTGTAATATGGATATGAGATACTTTAAATTAACTCTGAATTCATGTGACATGTCTATGAGATACTTCAAAATTAACTCGTTTGATTAAAGTTCATAAAACATTAATTTTGACGTACATTACATATCAAATGATTTCAAATTATTATTAAATTTTATTTTATAGATATGATCGATGTTATAATACTTTTCAATCCAATGATGGTTTTTGTAGTATAGAATTAACAGGAGTGGTGTCATGTATGTATAACTTAATCTTGTTGTTTTAGAGTGTAAAAGGTTGGGCGTATATAGATTTTTTTTTTACAGAAGTTTATAGATTTGTTAGCTATATTTATGCCTATTCTATGAAATTTACGTGAGGTACACAAGTCGTGTCCGAGGTACGCTAGTATCAGTACGTGTAAGGATTGTCATTTGAAGTCATGTTAATAACTTTATATTCCCTTCCACTATACAGCTACTAATTATTCCTTTTGGTGATTTATTTCTTTTTTTCTTATTTGGTTTCCAATAAAAAAAAACAAAAAGAAGAAAGTAGGTGTCAAAATCTTTTATCTTTCCTTTAACAACCAGGTCGGTGGATATATTATCATATGCATATCTAAACTTTATGAAATGATATTTGTATTATTATTTTGTGATAATTTTTGAACAATTTTCTCTTTTATATTTATATTATGTTTTTACTATCTCTTACTTTTTATCTTTCTATTGTTTTTAATCAATAAAAAGTGAAAAAAAATTGTCACAAAAATTGCATTAAATAATTGCAAAAAAAGATTATACAAATTTTAAATGCAGAGTCAACGGTTCATTTCCATATGGCTTTTGGCAAATCAAATAAAATTATTAGTAGCAACAGACTCTCAACACTTTCAACACACACCCTTTTATTTGTTTAAATTTATGAGTCCCACAAAATCCATGTGAGGCCTAATTTAGTGGAATTCATTTTATGTTTGGTTTAAAGTTGATAAGAGAGTGATGGAGATGAGTGCAACTCACAGGCAACAATGAAAAAAAAAAGACTCATTCACATGTTATTGCAGGTAATCGGCAAAAGAGTTCACAAGGAGCGGTTCAGAAAAACCTTGCAAAAAAACTGGTTGAACCCAAAAGAGATTCCGCCTCTTCTCGTGGATTTGTTGAAATTCTGAATATCGTGGATGGCTTAGATAGTGATAGCTCCTCTTCTGGTTCCGATTCATCTTTTGGCTAATTTGACTTCCTTCAATAGCAACAAGAAGATGAAAACCAATGTCAGCAAATCTATTGGTATTCATTTGTAATGTTAATCTATTGGTAATCTATGAAACTCTAGTTGTCTTTGTTAGTCTCTTTGTTATTTTCTCTAAAATCATCTTTTGTTGACATGGTATCTAGAGCATGGTTCGACCCTCCTTAAATTAGTGGTCGCTTTTGCCGTTAAATTTTCAAAAGCTTAGGACTGTGTTGGAAGAGTAAATTGATATTCTTTTTGTTGACAAAGAACGTATGGTGAGAAACGAGATTAATATCTCTCTCTTTTAGAAGCGATGATTCATTTTCAATTATATATAAAAAAATATAAAAACATTTTTTTATTCATTTGTTTATTTGTATCAGCCAACGATAGTTCGAGTGAAGGCAAAACCAATGAAAAGTTCAACGAAGGAAATTCGTTACCACGGCGTAAGGAAGACAAAAAATGGCCATTGCGGTGCAGAAATTCGAGACCCATTGAGAAAAGCTTATGTATGGTTAGGCACTTATGATACAGCTGAACAAGCAGCACGAGCTTACGATGCAGCATCCATTTCATATTCTTTTGAAAAATACATAAGCTTATGTATGAAATGGTTGCTGCATCGTAAGCTCGTGCTGCTTGTTCAACTGTATCATAAGTGCCTAACCATACACAAGCATTTCTCCATGGGTCTCAAATTTCTACACCGTATCGGCCATTTTTTGTCTTCCTCACGCCGCGGTAACGAATTTCCTTCGTTGAACTTTTCACTAGATTTGCCTTCATTCGAACAATCGTTGGCTGATACAAATAAACAAATGAATAAAAAAATAATGTTATGTTTCTTTTATATATAATTGGAAATGAATGATCACTTCTGAAAGAAAGATATTAATCTCCTTTCTCACGATACCTTCTTTGTCAACAAAAAGAATATCAATTTATTTTTTCTCTTGTCAACAAAATGATGGATGGCTGCAACATATTTGTTATTGTTGTTCGAAATTGGTTTTGGGATGTTGTTTTGCAACTCTTTGAATTTCATTTTGTAACTTGGTTTTGCTATTGGGTTTGGTTTGGTTTGGTAGGTTGATTCCTCCATTTAATTATCTTCTTCTCTTTGGTTGATATTTTCTCTTCGATTGTCTTTCTCTCTGTTGATTCGTCTATTTGTTTGATTGGTCTTCTCTCTCTCGTTATTTTTTTTTATTGATTGTGTTCTCTCCCTCTTAGTTTCTTATGTTTGGTTGCTTCTTATTTTTTTTTTCTTTTGATATTTTAGAATTTCAACTATATTTCAAAATATTTGATCTTTAGTATATTTAAAATTTCTTTTCTAAGTTTACCCTTCTTAAAAAACACACCATAAAACTATTAAAGGAGTTGTGACTTTTAGCTTATCACATGTGAATTTAATTATAAATAAGGACCTTTTAGTCCAAAAGATACAAATATTTATATACTTTAATTACTCCTTAAGACTTGTGACAAGAGCCATAAAAAACGGAGGGAGTATAACACAGTCACATAGTGAAATTAAATGCAGTCATTTGATCAAAGTAATGGTTCAAATTCATTTCAACTAAAAATCCACAACACAAGCTAATGAAAGGGCAAAACTACACTTTCCAATACAGAGATATGTTTGATGTCATTCAAGCCCCTTGCTTGAATCAGGGTAAACATGTTTCTTCACATCCATTTTTATAGAGGGTAAGATCTGTAACACCCTTAAACCCCACATACAATATTAAATCATAAATGCAATAATTAATCATATAATTTCAAGGTGTTACTACTTCATCAATCTAAATCATGCATAGATCATCATGTACATACACAGTCGCAGCGGAAATAACATTTCAAACAAAACAAAGTCATATATCACATCTAAGATACATCATCAATGTGAACTTAATGGTTCCTCAAACTTAACTCCAAAGTATAAATAAAATATCCCAACATCCTAATCAGAGCACCGCTAGATAAGACTCAAAAATCGAAAGCTATAAAAAGACGAGAAGGCGCCAAGCCGTCCTCGGATACTCACGCTGACTAGGCGATCAAAAACCGCTGGAGGGTAAGATATATGTTCAACATAAAGAAGATACGAACGCATGCATAGTATTAGGACTCATAACATAATATAAGCATATATTCATCTTAAGCAATATCATGTTCACATGCATTCTCATTTGATTAACTAAATAAATACAACAAAATCTCAAATCATCGTCACAAGAATATAACATGTATTCACATCTTCACTTTATCACCAAGTCGAATACATATCATTCACACTTCATCATTATCGTCAATCACACAATTACCACATAGACACACATAGTCACGTACACATCTTTGAAATAGATTGACATAGTTAAATACACAATTTCCACATAGACTTCTATGCACGCAAGTCTCTACTCAACTTTATATGCATGTGGTACCGTTTTGGATATCGAAGTTATGTTTCCGAATGATCTCATCGTCACTTATCATCGTCACTTGGACTAATCATGAATGCATGAACATCTCATATGACTCAACAATGCATACATTCACACGACTCAACAAATAATCATCAACAACATTGTCATTTTATATATTCACTGTCACTGTTCATCATCATCATCATTTTCAACGTCACTATTCATCATCGTCATTTTCAACGTCACTGTTTATCATCATCATCATTATATCATCATCATCATATATTTATCACATCAACATCGTCATACATTCATCACATCATCATTTATTAACATCAATAAGTCAACATCATCACTACATCATTATCATCACTCAGTTTACAATTAGTTAAGAAATGTTTCAAACACATAACTTTTACTAACATAATCATACTCCACCTTAGACATTTCATCCATTCAATTACTATCCAACACAAACTACCATAAAGCTTATCAAACTACTTCATTTTCGTTATCCTAAACATCCTTTGGTTGATAGAAATAAGTCCCCACTCTTAATAACAAGTTTGGAAACATTTGGAGTAGTTAAAAATGCATTTTCACAAGTTTTGGAAGTTGGTAATCAATTACCATACTTGGGTAATCGATTACACTTGAAAAACAGCAATTCTAGGCAAAATTTGCTTGTGGTAATCGATTACCACATCCAGGTAATCGATTACCCCTCCCAGAGTTTGCTCCCATGAAGTACGAAAGGTTGGGTAATCGATAATCACCGCGTAAAAAGTCAAAAATCAGCTTTTCAAACACGATTTTCACTAAATAATCACTTCCAAAACCCTTAAATTAACCCCCAACATATTTTAATCTTCCAAAAACAATACCCTAGGTTATCCCCTTCAATTATAAACACTTAACACACACCAAAACATTATTTCCACATCCAAACTCATGATTTTCCAACCTTTTTTCCAAAAACACAAGAACACCACATAATCACTTTTAGACCATGAACTTATCACTTTAAACTCCTAGGAACAGAACATTCACATACCCAATGTCATAACAAGAAGCTAGAATTCAAATTTAACATCATTCATCTTCAATTTCTTGAATTTCATTCAATTAAGCTTAAAACTCAAAAACACTAACTTATCATAATAAAACATGGATTCTCATACAAGAACAACATGGTTTCACAACTTATCTTATACTCAAAATAACCACAATAATTAAAGCACGAAATTGACATTAAAGATTCAGTACAATAATTCATGAAAATGGACGAAAATACACAACCACAACTACTCAATTGCTCATAAGTTTCAAATGGTGAAAATAACTTTCCTTCTTACCTCTTAATCCAATAATCTATCCTCCTACAAGCTTCTAACTCTTCCCTTTGGTTCTTCGAGTTTTCTCTTATTTCTCCTTTTGGATCCCCTTTTGCTCCTTTATTACCTTCATTCCATCTCTTTGTCTCTTACTCCTAAACATGGAAAATGATTTTCTAACCTTAAATTGTGTAGACTACCGCTCTTTTATATTCTCATGTATTGTGTTTGGTTCACTTAACTCTTATTGCGCTTGGTCACTATTCTACCTCATAAAAATAACACTACACATTTAATTCACTTAAACCCCCTTTTTACTATTCACTTCTATTACCTTAATTCCTCAAGCTTCTACTAACTTCAAAAAAATACTCTCCACTCCTAAATTACCAAAATGTCATTCACTCTTAAACTACCAAAACATATTACTCCTCAATCTCTAATAAAAATCAACTAACCATTCAATTCAAACACATCAAGTATAACATCCCGCTTATTGATTGAGTCAGTTATCAGTATCAGTTAATTTATGGTTGAGACTTTTATATAGAAGGGCATTTTGGTAAACTCAACATGTTCTTATATGAGGGGTAAATTTTCGCTTGTAATTTAAAGTCTCGCGCGTAATTTAAACTGACGCGCGTCACTTAAACTAACGCTTGTAATTTAAATTGATGTGCGTAACTTAAAATGACGCGTGCAATTGAAAATGACGTGCGTAATTTAAATTCTTGCGGGGTAATTTAAATTGTCACGCCTAATTTAAATTATTGCACGTAATTTAAATTATCGCGTGTAATCTAATATTACACGCGTAATTTAAATTCTCGCGCATCATTTAAAATAACGCGCATCGGTTAAACTAACGCATAATTTAAGTCAATTTAAATTGTTGGCTTAAATGCAATTTTGATCCCTCTATTTTTGAATTTGTTAACTTTTGATACCCCATTTTTTAAAACCGGATTTTCAACCCCCCCTATTTAGCAGCCCTCCTATTTAAATGATGTGGCGTGCTCATTAATGACATAGATCCTACGTAACGTTGCTTATATGGTCGACCAAATGAGGTGTCAAATCCATGTCATTTAAATTAAAATATAATCATAAAATTATATAATTAGAATTTTAAAAAAAAAATCTGAAAATAAGATTTCTATATTAGACAAGAACCCTAATTTATAAAATCCACAAATTGATTCTCAATGAGCCCCTAAATCTGAAATTAATCAACCTTCTTTCTTCTTCCCACCCCTTCATGAGTCACTGTCGCCCTCCTTCTTCCATAATATAGTATTGGGATATTGAATAAATTAATCAACCTAATACATTTTTTCACATAATCGTATCACCATCCATGTTCTTAAAATTAATCATCACAACCATTAATACTATTACTAAAGCAAAGATAAAGGTTCAAGGAGCGCATAAAGGATTAATTCACGTAAGTTTTTGGCGGTGAAGATGAAATCGTGATACATGCAAAATCAAAGAAGAAAATTGAAAGAAGGATGAACTCAGCTACAGTTGGAACTCCATCTCTTGAATAATCAATTTGGGGGAAAAATCGGTGAACACGCGTATTATTTTGAGATTTAGGGGCCGATTGAAAATCAATTTAGGGATTTTATAAATTAGGGTTCTTGAATAAAATAGACATTATATTTTCATATTCTTTTTTAAAATTCTAATAATACAATTTTATGATCATATTTTAATGAGTAAATTACACTCCCCTCCCCTCAAAGATTCTTGAATTAAACTCACTTTCCCTCTTATGTTAAAATATATACTCCCCTCCCCTCTTATTCAAAACATATTAGAAAAAGTTTTACCCCCCTCCCTAAAGAGAAGCTTGAATTACATTCTCCTCCCCTCTTATGTTAAAATCTACACTTTACTCCCTCAATTTTTTTTTTTTTAATAATCTAGCAAAAAAAACAATAATCTAAAAAACTTCA
>Ga0228710_1010266_pt1 | contig 12591 bp, 7 predicted proteins | sample MedpolnodulmetaG_FD_177995 | JGI IMG/M metagenome (GOLD analysis project Ga0228710, IMG submission 177995) | Root nodule microbial communities from Medicago polymorpha collected in Santa Monica, California, United States - pink nodules | ecosystem: Host-associated > Plants > Roots > Nodule...
TTTATATATAAAACACATATATATATATATATATATATATATATATATATATATATATATATATATATATATATATATTTACCCTAACATCTATCATTTTCACAATTCAAAAACATATCTATACTTTTATGACATAAGTTAAGAAGTTAAATATATCTTAAAATTATGCATTTTATATCTTAAAAGATTTTAAATACTTATGTTTATGTTTTCAATATAAATCTTGTTATTTTATTCATTGTTAAGCTTCTTAACATATTCTCTTATAACACAACTTAACATCACTCATAAGATATCAGTATTTTAATATGCAAAGATAATACATCTTTTGGAAAAGCATTAAGCATACTGGTATTTTATACATTAGGCTTTTTTTATTTTTATATGTTACTTGTGACTTTTACACATGTTAAGAAATTTAATTAATTTAATATGATATTTTTTTGAATGATTTATGAAATTAGCATTCTTTGCATTCCAAACGAGTACCATAGTACAAGCATGATTGAAAAACAATATTAACGTTTCATTGACATTATAATATAGCATATAATTTGTCACAGGTTATGTTTCCTTTAAAATGATATATAATAAAATAAAAAAAAGATTGGTGTACACTCAAAACCATTTGGGATCTTAAAAGAGTAAGAGATAAAAAAGATTAAATATGATAGGTTGTTGATGTGATGGAAATAAAAAGATAAGGGTGTATAGAAATATTAGATGTGAAATAGGTGTAAAGAAAATAAGGGTGTGCAATATCATTGCTCCAATAAAATAGGGAATCAATAGTACCAAAAGCATTGAGAAGAAACCACACATAATAATTGTGATTAGAGGTTGGATTATGAGAAGATAAGGATTTGGGGATCTCACTTAAACTTTAAGTTTTGTCTTGTAATGGAAAAAGTTTGAAAGTGGTGTGCACCCGGCTGTCCGCCACAAACAAACTGGTCATAAGGCCACGTGATACAAACCATGACAAGCACGTGGGATTTGATAACTCAACAAATGGAAAAACGACACGTAATATAAAGTACATTGGCATCACTTGATATGAATATATGTCTGTTCTGCCTGTGAGTATTCGGTGGGTGTAAGTAAACAGTGAGGAAAACGACCCTTGCATTCCAAACAAGTACCATAATACAACGTTGCTTTCTTATTTCTTCAAATGGAACAGGGTCAATAATGTAACTTTAATCTTTGGTTTGAATTGAAGTTATTTACATTATCAAAATAGGGGTGGAGATCATCTATCGTGAGAAGTGTATCGGATAAATTACAATCATCTATTTGTTTTTGATGTAGATGGTTACTTGTTAAAAAAATATCGAGTGGTTGAGATTGTCGTTGGACCCTCTCCAATTAAATTCTCATGGGAGAGAATCCGATTTCACAATATTGATATTCGGTTGGTAAAATTTAACTTAAATGACAATATTGATATTGTTAGATCAAATATATTCATCTAAGTTTAACTCGAAACATATACTTGTGTTTGTATTTTTTCTTTTTAAGGAATATACTTGTGTGTGTTAATATGCTTACTAGTATTACCATTTCGTTTAATAACAAGAACAAAATAAATATTTATTTCTGCAAATAGACATACATCTCAAAATTGTAAAATGTGATTCAAAATGAGTTCTCTATATTAATTTTTGTGAGTAAAGATGTGACACGTTTAATAACACATCATTTTTGCATCTTGATCTTACATCAATGTTAACTTCTTACAACTAATTTGATTATGAAATTTAAGTTATCTCAAATATAAACGTGATTATGAAATTTAAGTTATCTCAATGATGATGAAATTATTGGTTATTGCAATTTTACAAGGATTAGTTTTTGACAAATTATTTCACGCGATACTTAAATTTCATAAGAAAATTAATCCTTTTTTTTTAACAATAAAAAATGGAATATATATTAACAAAGTTAGGAATCTCTAAAGTACAAGGTGTACCAAGAAGACCCTTAATAATTACAAAGATACAAAATTAGCCATTGTTATTAGTCAATTCTCAAGCAAACCATGGGATTTGACCACCAAGAGGTAAAACCATAAACGAAAATGACATTACGAGCTTTTAGCCACCAACAAGAGTAATGCTTAACTTTATCTAACAACTGATCTATGAAACTTCCTATATTATTAAACAATCTTTGATTAAGGTCATTCCATATGATCCACGCACAAAGCAATCAAACAAGCTGCAAAAAGGAGCACCTTGCTCGCAAGCCACCTGCTGAATGAGTAAACTGATAAAAATGTTCTGAGACATTAAGAGGGTCTGGTCCTGAGACACCAAGCCAAGACCACACCGTATGCCAAGAGATCCATAAAAATCACAAGTAATGAATAAATGATAAGCAGTCTCGGTACCGCTGCAACCCGTCAAGCAACCCGCCGCATCATCCATAATAATATCACGATCCACCAGGTTCGACCTTGTAGGCAATCGGTTCCGTAACAGCCTCCAAGCAAAATTAATCCTTAGTACGTATAGCTAGTGGCATCAATGTGATATCAACGGAAGATATCACATATTTAGTTAATGTAGCACATCATAGTCTATAATGATAAAAATTTACATAAAAATTACATGGATAGATACTATAATTTGTAAAAATCAATGACTATTTTGACCGATGTTTATATTTTGGAGAAGTAATTTGCTTGCTCACTCCAATTTAACTAATGACTAATTTAACCGATGTTTATAAATTTGAGATATTTTTAAAAATTACTAAATACTAGTTAAAAATGTTAGAATAATTAATATTAATGTGATAGTATAATTCAACCATCTCAAAAGAGACTTTTATTTTGTTAAAAAAGACAGTAAAAGAAAAAACAAGGCTTAATGAAAGGCAATTTGCATCCACCGGAGGATAAAAGTCACCGTCAATGGTGGTTCATGAATAACTTCAGGTTTCACATCACTTGTAGGTTGTACCTCCCATTCTTGCTAAAAGTCAACAAAAGAATTATCTTCTCTAAGGTCGTTAATACATTTCGTACTACAATATACCCTTTGATAGCTGTAACATAATTGTAAGACGACGGTGAAATGAAAATCTCCTTTAACCAAGTCAAGCCCTCAAAGAGGACCATAATAACACATTGTAGTATTGGCTTGGGATATGGAATTATGCTTTTTTGTTTTATGTTCTTAGGTTTCATTCTCTCTCTGTCAATTTGGGTGGACAAATTTAACTTCTTAAAAAAAAAAACACATTGTACACCTATATTATGCGTTCTAACTAGGGGTGGGAACATGTCAGACCGTCCGACAGGGGCATACGGTCTAGTCTAATTAAAGATTAACTCGGCTCAGCTCGTTTAATAAGAAGACTAAGCTCAAGCTTTTTACAAAACCTACGTAATTAAATAGGTCAGACTAAAGCTTACAAAAAAAGGCTATTAAGTCTATCAAACCGACCTATTACACTTTTTATATATAACATCTTTTCCATTATTAGTACTGTTTGATTTTTTTTTTTAATAAACTCAAGCCTTCATATGATTTGGTTATTCAATAGTAGATATATTGATGTGATTAAACCTTCATAAGATTTCCTTATTTAGTAGCATGCATATTCATGTTCTTTAGGCCTTCATAAGAATTGACATATTTAGTAGTAGGTTTTCAAGCTTTTAAATAGGCTTTCAAGCTTCATCAAATTTTTAAAAAGGTCGGATCAGATCTCAAAAATAAACCTATGACAAGTAATAGACCAGACTCAGGTCTGAGTTTTTAAAGTAGGTCAAGCTCAATCCTTACCAAACTCGGCCTAGCCTCACCCCATTTCCAACACATTTGAAGACCATAGAACAAGTGACAACAACATAAAAGGACATAATTTCAGTGCAAATCATGCAATATATAACAATGCTTAAAAAAAAAACATAAATGAAAGTGTCAACGTGATCTCGAAGGCCTACAAACCTTAACTCCCACCGAATGAATTGTTAGAGACACTTGCTAATTATATCGTTTTTGATAAATATATACCACTGGTGTGATACTGACTTTTAATTTCAGATGGGGTGTGCTATAAACTTTTTAAGATTATACATTTGGTCCTTATATTTATTTTCAGTTTTATGTTAATCTTTTATGTTTAAAAAGTTTGAAGTTAGTCTTTTATGTAAGTATAAAATTGAGTTAACTTCGTCTAAAATATCCGTGTGACACCATCCAAAAGTATCAACATGTAAATCTTTGTTGGGTTGGGCATGTAGGTAATGTTTTATACGGAAATTTGATTAAAAGGATTATTTATTTTTTTAAAGGAATGATTGATTAAAAGGATTAACTTGTTGTAATGCTGGTAACCTAAATAACAAACTTAAAACTTAAAATAAATGTAAGAAATCAAACATGCAACTTAACCAACTTTTAAATATTATATGAAATCTTAAAATTCTAGTAATTACTTTACCAAATATCATGTGCACAATAACTCTTTTCCATTATTGAGACCGAAAAATACTTCATTTTGAAATTCAAAATGGGTAAACTCAAATCCAAAAGAAGAAACCAAGGGGCTATATTTCAATACAAACTCTATCTCTTTTACAAAGAACAAACTTAGAAATATACAATAAGCTATTCCAATTCTTTCAGTAGGGCAACAATCTTGTCTTGTCTTAAGTGTGAGATAGTTGTTTTTAAAATAATATAGTCCAATCAATAAAAAGAAAATCAAATACCACATATACGAGAACTAAAATTGGTCACGGGATGTAAAATTTGAACAAGAAAAATCATACAAATAAAAGTTATCTAGTGTGTCACTTGAGTATAGCTTAGTTGATAAAAACGTTGCAGTATGTAGAGTTCAAAGTTTAAAACTCATATTCTCCACTTATTCACTTTAAGAGCTGAATTATAGTTATTGGACTACTTAACAAAAAAAAAAACATAACGTAGCCTTAGAGTTGTCAAATAGATCTGGCCCAACGAACTTGTATTTTACGGTAGGTTGGACTAGAAAAAACCTGAAAGTAAAATTGTTACCATATTGGTGGTTGAACGCAAAAAATTCAATCGTTGGTTTTGATCTTAACCATTGGTGGGTTAATCCTTTAATGTTTTGGGTTTAGCCCTCTAGTTTTTTTTGTGTTTTTTTTTCTTCAGTCATTTATGTAAGTAATATTTTGTTCTCTTAATTCTCTCTGTGCACTTCTTATGCTAGGGAGAACTTTGATATGGTTATCCATTTTAGCCCCCACAAATTTGCAAACCATCTAAAGTTAACTTTGAAACAACATTTTGTGTTTTTAAAGACTTCGAAATATATATTCCAAATTTTACTTTTAAGGATAAAGAGCAAATAAAGGGGCCTAAAAAGCAACAAATTAAAGGAAAAAAAATTAAGAGTATTACTTTTCTCACCCTATGGTTTTCTCGTGCACCCTATTTTTTTCAAAAAATACCGTTGTCCAGATTCTTTTTTTCGAACTGTATTGTTAGTGATTTCCAGTGTTTTCCGAATTTTAAAATCTGGAATGCTCTTTTTCCAGAATTTTTTCATTTAAGCTTTCAAATTCGTAAAGTTAATGCAAATAGAAATATAAAACAGAAATAAAAAAAAGATAAAAATAACTGATTTTATTGATAAAGGAATAATACATTACAATAATGTTGAACCTTTTTAAGCTTATTACATAAGAACCTAAAACTATTTCTAGGGGGATATGATATACCAGTGGCTCCAGCTGATAGGACATACCAGTAGCTTCACTGTTGGAGGGGAGACAGAGGGGGCACAGGGGCCTCTACGGAGCAAGAGACCATGATGGTCAAACTTACGCCCAGACAGACCAACCTCATACCCAGACTTACCCCTTCCATGTTGACCAATCATATGACCCCTGATGGATTTCCAAAGAGACCTCTTTCTATGAAAGGCCAAAGATGGAAACACATCGTTGTAGAAGGAAGAGGAGAAGTAGGTGTGAGATATTGTGAACTTTTGAAGCCTATTTATAGGGAGGGAGGGACCAAAAACGTGTTTGAAGGCCATAATTACAATCAAAAACCAGTAAAACCACGTTTTTCAACTTAACCACCGCCCAAAATGTTTGAAAAACGTTTTCTTTGTGGTGCAGACCACCAGCCAAAAGCTTTTGATGCAGTCCGGATTACACATGTGTATTCTGAATTATATATTGCGAAAAACTACGATCCTTGGTGAAACTACGTGAAACTTGGCTCTTCCTGTAGGGTGATGGATGATTCGGATTTTGAAATCTGGAAAGCTTCAGCATTGGATTCTTTTGTTTGACCCACATTGCACCAAGAGTTTATGTGGTCCAGAACGCCCAAATAACTTTATAAATAGGGGTCCATGTTTTCATTACAAGTAAACTACACCAGAAAAAAAAAATGGAATTCCCTAGCTTTGATCCGAACACCAAGCTAACGGCAGTCTACTACACCGGGGGAAAACAACCCCATTTGTTTAGGATTCGCAACGATGTCACCCTCTCTGGGCTGAAGGATTAGCTGTATCAAATCAACCGTCAACTCAACCACAGAGACACGAGGAGGATGGTCGGTGTTGAATATCGATGTCCATTGTTCGACTTAGTTTCATCTCTTGGATTCAGCCGGATGAAACTCACAAACGACGGCGACGTGAGAACCATGTTCTCTGTCTTTGGTCAGCACAGTACTAGAGGACCGATCGAGTTGGACGCTTCGTTTCCAAACAAATTTTGAAAAGTTTGAACCGGCCCAAGAACTACGGAGAGATCAAGGCTCTGTTGGAGGGACCACCAAATGAAGAAATTAGTTTAGGTGATCCGTGATAATGTGATATGTTTTAATTAATCACGTGTTTTATCTTGTTTTAATTGCGTGTTAGTTATGTGTTGTTGAGTTAAGTTGTTGCATTATGTTTTGAATAATATATATATTATTTAAACTTTCATTATGTTTTAATTTACGTCAAAGATGTTCATTTAATCGAAAAAATAACCAAAGACATGCACTCCGGATTATGAAATCCGGATTCACGTAGGGCGTAAGTGTATTCCGGAATACTTCAGCATATGATCCTTTTGTATGGTTCACATTGCACCAAGGGTTTATGTGGTCCACAACATCCAAGGACCTCTATAAATAAGTGCTCTCCGATTTTCAGCTTCAATACCAGCAAAACACACAAACACACCATAGAAAATCATGAAAATTTTTGTCATTGTGTTGAGGATCTTTGTCATGCTGCCACAAAGTAGATAGCTCTCTATGTGGCAAATAGATTGTTCTCTATGTGCTAGCATGGTGAAGATCCTCAGCATGCTTTCAAAAATATATAGTTACTCCTTGCTGCCTCCTTGATAGATAGATAACTCAAAAATATCAAGAGGTTGCTATGAGTTAGATCTTGCTGCCTGTCAGATGAATATGTCATTTGGCAAGGCAGTAAGATCTAACTCAAAGAAATCATCTTGAAACACCAGACGAATATGATGAATATGTTGTTTTTATTTATGTTACGTTACGTACCTTTGTTCTATTTTTTCCAAGTCATTCGCCACGAAAACGCTCTAAATAAAGGGGCTGATGCAGTTCGGATTTTATACTCCGGACAAGCCTCATGCATTCCGGAATATAAAATTCGGAACCCCTCAGTTTCATTTTGGACGGTGGCGTTTCACCAAAGGTTTGACCGGTTAGTGGAGTTTTAATGTCTTTTTGGACGGTTTTGGTTGTGGAACACGTTTTAATTGACTGTACTTATGACCTATAACTGATTTAAGGCTATAAAAAGGTTTGGATCTTCACCAATTTCCTTCATTCTTCTTCACCTCTTTTCTTACATTTTCTTAAAAAAAAAAATTAGTTTTTTAGGTAGCTATTAGGTGTGTCTGTGGTGTCATTGTTGACCGTCCGTTCATACGACCCCTGCAATTGCATTGCAGCTTATGTGGGGGTCATATAACGGTCAACAGAGACTCTTGACATCAAAGAAAGACACAAAATTTCATATCGTATGTGTCCGGATTTTATTTTCTGGAAACACTAACAATCTGGTTCGGAAAACTAAATCCGAACCAGGGGTATTTTTAGATTTTTGCAGGGCGCGCGAAAAGACAGCTGGGTGGAAAAAATAACACTCAAAAATTAATTGTATCATTGTAGCTCAATCTAACTGGCCTTATAAAAAATAGGTTGGGTCGAGCTAACCCTCTAAGCTTTGGGATGATTCGTTTAAATATCAAAAAACTATTTTTTTTTAGTTTAAAATAGTTTTTTTTTGTTGAAAATAAACTATTCTTTTATTTTGGTTGACTATTTTTTTAAAATAAATTTTCCAATTTATTCAGCTCACTAAAAACCCTAACTCATAATTTTGGTTACTCCACTTCCTCTTCTGCTCTCTTAGTCACGCACAATGACTGCTCTATTGAGCACCATGGGGTACAATGTTTGAAGATACAAATGAAGCAAGAACAATACAAATGCCACCGAACTCATTGATACCATCTTTCAAATTCTCTAATCTAAAAATAATAGACGTCAATTAAAAATTTAAATCCACATATAAGATTGTAGATTGAAACAAGACAAAAATAGGATTTGTTCACGTATGTAAACATGAGTTACAATAGATGAGATATTCAGTGGAGCTACCTATGAGGAGCTTCAATAATACTCTAAAATGACTAAGGTGAAAATACAATGTTTATGCTATGAAATCATCCCTCTTGCTTTCTAAGTGCCCTCTTTTATAGTCATCACTTTCTTGACCTAATGGGCCTCTTTATGGATGTTCAGGCCCATTAGCAAAATTGGTTACTCCTTCTCTGTGTATCTCATCCGTACATGACACATGGAGCTGGAGCACGTGCAGCTTACGTCACTTATCCGTGCAGGACGCGTGGCACACCATGAAACACTTCTTATGAGGACCACAACTTTCCCTTGGATAGTAACGTGAGGAAGTGGGAGCTCTAGTTGACCTGAAGCAAAGAGTTGAGTAAGGCATGCTGAAGGGTCGAGCTGAGCTACGCATGCTGAAGAGTCCAGCTGAGCTGGCCACGCTGAAGGGTCGAGCTGAGCTGAGCACGCTGAAGGGACGAGCTGAGCACGCTGGCGGGACAGTCTGATCTGGTCATGATGAAGGGACGAGCTGAGCTGGTCATGCTGAAGGGACGAGATGAGCTAGTCACGCTGAAGGGACGAGCTGAGCACGTTGAAGGGACGAGCTGAGCTGGTCACGCTGAAGGGACGAGCTGAGCTGGTCACGCTGAATGGACGAGCTGAGCACGTTGAAGGGACGAGCTGAGCTGGTCACGCTGAAGGGATGAGCTGAGCTGGTCATGATGAAGGGACGAGCTGAGCACGTTGAAGGGACGAGCTGAGCTGGTCACGCTGAAGGGACGAGCTGAGCTGGTCACGCTGAAGGGACGAGCTGAGCTGGTCATGCTGAAGGGTGGAGCTCTCGTGACCTGAACACTCAAGTTGAGCTGGATATGTTGAATAGTCAATGTATAGTAAATTCCATGTGGTATAGTCCTTTATACCAGTCCAGGATTTAAAAGAAATTTTGACTGGTTGTCTAGAGAAAAGCAGTTGTTGGCATGTACAAGTGAAAAACATTGATACTTCATTTTTATCTCATCATAATAATGTAGGTACATGGGTGTTTGCATTAGAGATGAGTATAGTCAATTTTTACTTGCTATTAAAAGCGACCTAACATAGTTTGAAGCTATCATTACTAATTGTGCACATCTTTTTTCCAATTTTTATAAGGGTGTTGCTAATCGGTACTCTTTAGACATTGGTTAAAGAATTCATAAATCTTTTGCCTTTGAAATATAAAATGTTTCTTTTGATTAAGTAATAATTATACCATTTTTTATAAAAACTTACTTATTTTATATGTTTAACTAATGTCCCTGAAACACTCTTTAGTATTGTCATTTTTATAGAAACTACTATGTTGAGCTTGTTTGAAAACAAGCTATTGACACTGCTCAAACTTTCGTGTTAGAGAAGACTCATCATTAGCTTGTGTTTAAGTGTTTCTACATGTATTCAACATATTATCACTAATAAAATGCAATAAACAACTTTGTAAATAAAAGTATAACTATATTTTGTTTTTAAAGGGAGGAACACTTATTTGGTCACAGCCACAAATAATTTTATTTGAGCACACTCACACAATTGGAAAAAAAAGGTAAAAGAAGAAATGCTTAAATAATATGTTATTGAGTAAATAGGAAATTACCCCCCTGAAATTGTAAGTTTCGTCAATTACCCCCTGAAATTAACAAAACTTCAATTACCCCCTGAAATTGCACAACATTAATCAATTTACCCCCTCCGTCAAATTCTTCTATTTGTCAACATGACGTTTTGCAAATACCCCCCTGATGTTTTGCACTTATGTGCAAAATGCCCCCTGAATTTGAAATTTTATATTTTTTTTCCTTATCCTTAAATGTGATTGTATTATCACTTAATTGTGGAGCATATTAGCTAAGTTTTGACGGTATACAACATGTGAGTACTCGGTGTGTTTGAGCAGAGATTAACTCTTGAGGCCTGGGACATGCTCAGGCTATAGGAGCCCATTCCTTCTTGAAGCTTGGCATATTTGGACTCGACATTCATAATTGTTACTTGCTGCAATTCTATCATTATAGCTGACGACAGTCAGTCATTCACTATTTTTAGTGTCATTTTCATGATCTTTGAGTTCACAAGCAAGTTTAAACAGCAAAGAAAACAAGAAAAATATAAGATTTTGAAGAAAGCAAAATCGTGTCACGATTGTTGAAAACGTGTCACAGTTTGGAGCACAGGATGAGGTTCATTCGACATTGGTTAAAACGTGTCACAATGGCTATTTCGTGACACGATTTTAAGGACATGTGGCACAAGGAAAGAAATGAAAGCAAGAGAAAATATGATCAAAAAGAGCAAAACAGGAGGTGTCAAGAAGCAATGGATTTAAGAATTCATATGGGCTTATGTTTGATCCAAAAGAAAGAAAAGGTAACATGCTGACTTGAAAGGATAACTAGGTGGTTACATAATGATATAAAAAAGGCAGCTGCACAAAAAAAGGATCATTCACGTTTTCGGCGAATCACACTTTGGCATCATTCACGTTTTGGGAAGAAAAGAGGGAGCTAGCACGCATCACGAAAGAAAGCCATATGTATTGAGAAGAGGCAGCAGCGATTGAGAAGGAATTGAGGAGCAAAGCGGGCAACGACGGAACTCTATCGGTTTATTTTCTTTACTGTGTTGTTTATTTCTTAGTTTTTATTCAATTCATTCAGTTGTTCTTAGTTTCTTTTTATAACTGATCATCAAATATAAAGATGATTTAGTGAGAACGAATGGCTACTGACCATAGCTTTCGACTTAAACCTAATTGAATTGTTCTAATAAACATGGTTAGTTTAGGAATGGATAATCGCTTGCTAGTGATGTTATTTTAACGTGCTTAAATTAGACTACCTAAGGAATTAGGGGTTGTAGTTTGAGAAGAGAGTCCTAACTCAAGGGATTGATTAAGATTATTTTGTTAACTATTGATTAAGACTACTTGTCAAAATCATTCCTAAGCATAGGTGCATAATCGTGCAGTATACCAATTAGGGGAACATAGATGACTCGAAAGATCTGGTCTCATCTCTCTCTTATTCTTTTCCAAAATTATCTTTATTTTATGTTATTTAATTCTATGCAATCAAATCAAAACTACTGCCCCGAACATTTATAAAATTTACATATTAACTTTATTGCTGAGTTGAGATTAACACAGTCCTAGTCCTCGTGAATACGAACTTATTTTATTACTTCGATAGTTTTTGGTACACTTGCCAATTTTCTATCAATAGCAAACTCTACTCCTTGTCCACCATACATTTTCATTAGTTCATCAAGAGTATCTAAATCAACCCCTCTATGAGCTTGCAACACTAGCATAGTGTTCGCTATCACAAACATTGACCAAAAGGGACTGCTTGATACCGAATCAAAGAATAGAGTGGAATACAAAGTGGGTTCATTCAACAAATCAGCATGTGTGCCCACATAAGCAAGGAAAAATTATAGAAATATTATCTAAGTGAAAGCAATAGGTATTTCTCCTACAAAGAATTGAATCCAAACAGAAAGCATTGGTTTTGGAGAAATGCTAATTGCAATTGCTCAAACACTCTCTTTTGAGCACTTGTCTAGCCATTGGGCCACGTAACTTAAACAAAAAATTAAAAAAATCTCCAAACTGGTTAACCGGCTATGCTGGTTTAGAAAACTCAATCCTTTTATTTAATTAAAAAAAAATATTTCCGCTGCAACTGAATGGGTTCTTCACTGGGTTTTTCAAGCACAAAACCAGATCTCATGAATTGAACATGGTCATAACACCCTTTTCATAAACAATGGTTTCAGAAAGCCTGGGTGGGTACTGGTATTGAAAGGTTCTGGCCTGGGTGCTCATCTATTGAAAATGGGTCATTTGATTAAGAAAAATAATAGTAGTTTTTTTTTTTAGCTTTCTCTATTTCACCTTCTTTATCGCATTTGCTACAACAACAAA